>Ga0255356_1000204_pt1 | contig 41334 bp, 33 predicted proteins | sample HBST100metaG_FD_189944 | JGI IMG/M metagenome (GOLD analysis project Ga0255356, IMG submission 189944) | Peat soil microbial communities from Stordalen Mire, Sweden - H.B.S.T100 | ecosystem: Environmental > Terrestrial > Soil > Wetlands > Peat | place: Sweden: Norrbotten County, Stordalen Mire...
TCACAATCCCCGTGTCCTGGCAAATGGGCCTGTGCCCCTCGGCGCACATGCGGCTATTGATGAGAATCTGCGCAATCGCATCCCGCGCCGCAGGCGACTCTTCCCGCTCGTAAGCCTTCGCCAGGCTAGTGATGTAATCCACCGGGTGGTAGTAGCTGATGTACTGCAACGCGCCCGCAACACTGGCGATGAAATCTTCCTGCTGGATGACAGTCATGGGGAAGCTCCTTCGAGACTCTACCCCTATCAGAGTAAGGGATCGAAGGCAGGGCTGTCCTGGTTGACAAAACGCGCAGAATCGCTCGGTTAACGCTATGGCGATTTTGCGGAAAACCAGAATTTATTCTGGCGACAACGGCGTTTTCGTGGATCGACGGATGAATGGAAGTAATGCCTTTGAAATGATGACTTTAAGAGTGGCGATACTGAAATACTTATCCTGTACGGTCACCGGTTACTCTGTTGCAAGTAGATGAGGCGAATGGAACTTACTGGCCCGTACAGGCTTACAGCGCGGATTTCCGTTTTTTCGGGGAGGGACTGGGAATGTTGATGGCCGGGGTCGACGGCGAAGGTGATGTTTCTGACGGTTCTCATGGTCCGACACTCCTCAAGAATTTCGCTCTATTGGCAGTGTGCATCCCAGGCGAGTAATTCTCTGCAAAATGGGCTTTTGGGGCAGCGGGTCCGAAAGAGAGGGCTGGGCAGTCGGCTTCGGTCTGAGGTTCGTTGTCTCCCCATGTCTGAAAATCCAGAGATGGGGCACCCGGCACCGTAGAGGAACTACAGGATTGAACGGCGTTTTCGAGGAGTATTCTTTTCCAACAGATGCGTTCATGTCTCTGCAAGGGATCGCAACCCTCATCGTGTTTTGGAACCTTCCAGGGTTCTAGGCCTCACGCCCATCTACGGCTACTCGTAGTCATTTTTCAGCGGAGGACCTCCTGCAATCAAATACCATTGCCCCCTCTGACGTTTATAGAGCTGAGCCTTCCCCCAGCCAATCATCGGACAATGCTTAAAAGCACATAAGACGCAAAGATTACCCCATTTGGGATATATCGCGTTCTCTCCGGGGCCATCAATCATATACTTTTCCGATGCCAACGGTCGGGAGCAGACATCGCAATTTTCAATGGGACCTATCCATACATTTCCTTCGACCTCTATCAGTTTAGAAGTGTCGTATGTCTCGTAATGAGCTTGAGCGGATGCGTAATCAATCGGCATTGAATAGTCCTCCTGGCTGAGCGAGAAACAAAGGCGAAGCTATAACCTTATGCTCTTCAGTATCTATCCTATTAATCCTCACGAGTCCACATAATTTTATGTGCGCAGAACGAAGCGTCACAAAAGCTGTAGACGTGGTAATCCACCTAGGATCGATCTGACAAATCAACTTCCAATCCGCAAAAGATCTGTAAATAATACTTTTGTCAGACGCCCAAGCGACCTGCAGGTCATTCTGTTTATCTATTGCGACCGTGTAAAAATCTATCGAATCGATAAAGCAATAATAGCCAACCTCAAAGCGTGAAATGCAATCTTGTTTCTTGACTCTATGAGCAAGAATGTCCTCATTGTTAAGTATTGTTGTGTAGCTTGCCATAACGCGTCCAGCATCAAACCCAAGATCATGAAAATTCTGCGCAGTTTTAAAGTCTACCTGGGGCAATGGAATTGAGTTTGTAACAGCATACATGTCAACCCTCGGGACATTAAGATATAGAAGATAGTGAAATATAGGCTTTGTAACACATGCTTCACCTAGACGCGAATCTATCCACGCATAGTGCGCCTCGCGTATATTCTTGAGTGAAGCAGGCGTAAATTTCAGCGGCTGCTGATCAATCTCGGAATGGCACAGCTTACATAGCAAGATAATGTTTTCGCGAGCGTTCCGATCAGAGGGAGATCCCGGTTCGTCTCCGCGTGGACCACCTTCCGAATAGGCACAGATGTGGGCATCATCGGCTAGTGTGGCTTGCTCTCTAAATTCGTTTTCTTTAAAAACTTGAATTCTACACTTATTGCAGCAACCTCCTGATCGCCCTATGATAAATCGGCGATCAGCTTGCGAAAGTCCTGCTCGCTCCAGCATCTTGTTTTTTCCTTTCATTGCGCGGTTCATATCGCTCAACAACTATCCCGTTATATATTCTACGAAAACGCGAATAAGAGGCCTTTGCAAGGCCTCGATCTCAGTAAGCCGGTGAAGCAAAAATATCAATCAAGCAAATACTACTCCTCGAAAGTCGCCAAGGCTCCGCCGATCAGTTTTCGCGCAATTCTGGGTTTACGCAAACAGCCCTTCACACTCATCGAGCGTTCCGACAATCCTTCATTGGCACATGGTTACCGACACGCTCTTTTGTGCAGCAGAGAAAGAAATGGATCGCGATGAAACCTACTATCCCTGCAAAGCCGACCGCAAATCCGTATGCCCAAAGTCATCGCCCTTGTAGAGCAGGGGTTCGCGCTTGTCGCGGGCCAGGGCATAGGTGAGGCAGTCGCCGAAGTTCAGGTTGGCCGGGTGGCCGCTGCCTTTTCCGAAGTCGCGATAAGCCTGCCGGGCAATCTTTGCCTGCTCAGCGGTCACCGGCTCGATGACGATTCCCACATCTTCAATCAGTTCGTCCAACCCCGTGCTCATAATCGGGTCTCGGCGGCTGTCGAGAACAATCGAAGTCTCAAGATACGAAGCCGCTGACATATACAGACTGTTGACGGAATTCATCCGGCCCGACAGCGTCAGCCAGTCCGATTCACGCTTGATCACAGCTACCAGTGCCGATGAATCGACAATCATTTGGGTAATCCCGTCTCTTCGTCATAGAGCGCATTGATCAGTTCGTTCCCGCTAGGGCCATCTTTGAAAAACGGTGCGCAATACCCGGAAAACCTCGTCAGCGCCTCCATGCGGCTCTTTCGCTTGGCAGGTTCTTCCTGCCGTTCGAGCCTCTCCTTCAGCGCAATCGTAACGGCCAGGGTTACGGTCTCACCGTTCCTGCGTGCCAGTTCCCGCGCCAGCCGGTGAGTTTCCTCGTTTTTGATGTTCAAGGCCATCGCCTTCCACCTTTCCACCATTTACGTCTACCATTCTACCATAAAGGCGCAACCAAATCGAAAAGAACCGGCTAGCCCAGCCGTAAACCACCCCGATGCCCTAATCTAGTGCCATGAGCGAATCCACGCTGGAAACGCAGTCTACGCACGACGCCATCTTCGATCTTTTAATAGTGGGATCTGGCCCCATCGGGCTCTCCTGCGCCATTGAAGCGCAAAAGGCCGGCTTGCGCGCCGTGGTGGTGGACAAGGGCTGCATCTGCAACTCACTCTTCCACTATCCCGCGCACATGACCTTTTTCACCACGTCCGAGCTGCTGGAGATTGGCGACATTCCCTTTCCCAGCCCCAACGCCAAGCCCAGCCGCGCTGAGGCGCTCCAGTATTACCGGCTCGTCGCGGCCCACTATAAGCTGGATATACGCCAGTATCATCGCGTGGAGCGGGTCACGGGCGCTGACGGAGCCTTTACGGTGCGCACCATCGACCGCTTCCGCCGCTCCGGCGCCATCCAGGCCCGCAAGCTGGCCCTCGCCACCGGCTACTATGACCTGCCCAACTACCTGCACATTCCCGGCGAAAGCCTCAGCAAGGTGCATCACTATTACTTCGATCCCCACCCCTTCTCCGGGATGGACGTGCTGGTCGTCGGCGGCAAGAACTCGGCGGCCATTGCGGCGCTCGAACTCTGGCGTAGCGGCGCGCGGGTCACGCTCGTCCATCGCGGCGCCGAGATGCACCAGCACGTTAAGTACTGGATCAAGCCCGACCTCGAAAACCGCATCAAAGCCGGTGAAATTACGGCCTACTTCGACTCCCACGTCGTCGAAATCACCCCCGACGCGGTTCTCATCCAGACGCCCCAGGGCCGCGTAACCGTCAAGAACGACTTCGTCTTCGCCATGACCGGCTACCACCCCGACTTCGATTTTCTGGAGTCGCTGGGCGTTCGTGTTGAAGGAAAAGACTGCCGGCCGATCTGCAATCCGGAGACCAAGGAGAGCAACGTCCCCGGCATTTATCTCGCCGGAGTCATCGTGGCAGGCGCATGCACCAATGAAATCTTCATCGAGAATGGCCGCCTCCACGGACGGCAGATTGCCGCGGCGCTCACAGCCAAGTGAAGGCTCGCCGACCGGGACATATCCGCCGTCCTTGGACGGGACGGCTGCGGCTACAGTAGAATTGTAGATAATCACTGTAGTGTGGAAACCAACCGCCTCGCGCTGTCGGGCTTATCGGTCCCTTCGCCGCCAGCACGAGGGATTATGCCACGCGCCGCAACTGCGAATAGAAGTCAGGAGTCCTGCCGTTTTGTCGCTTCATCTCGCCACGTCCGTTCGTCGCCTCGCTTCTGCCCGTCAAGTTTGCACACTCACTGTCCTTGTTGTGCTCATAGCTGTCGGTCCTGCGGCCAGCGCGCGCACTACCATGCACCACAGGCATTCTCATCTCCACGCGATGAGGCACATACTGTCGGACATTGGCCTGCCTGGCATGGGTTCCATTTCTGACGATGATATGCCTGAGGATGGCCAGAAGTTTGAGCTCAAGCTCGCGCGGCAGGGAGGCGAGATCGTCGACGTCATTTACAGGGTGGGCGATACGTATATCCCCGAGGCTCTCGACAAGCTCAGCCAATTCCTGCGCGACAGCCACAACGATGAGGTCAAGAGCTACAATCCCCGCACCTTCGACGTGCTCCACACGATGCTTGCCAAGCTGAATCGATCAAGCAGCGTAATCCAGATCCTCAGCGGCTACCGAACAAAGGAAACGAACGATGCTCTCCGCGAGAGTGGAACCACTAATGCAGCCGAGCATTCCCAGCATATCGAAGCAAATGCACTCGATATCCGGGTTCCTGGCATTCCAGCGGGGGAGTTGCGGGACGCTGCGCTTTCACTCGGTGCTGGTGGCGTGGGTTACTACCCTAAAGGTCAATTCATCCACGTAGACACGGGGCCTGTCAGGGAGTGGACCTATGCGCCGCGCCGCGCCAGACACACTCGCCGCCGTCACCGTGCGTAACGCCGCGTAACCGTCAAGAACGACTTCGTCTTCGCCATGACCGGCGCCTGCACCAATGAAATCTTCATCGAGAATGGCCGCCTCCACGGAGCCAGATCGCTGCGGTGCTCACAGCCAAGTGAAGGCTGGCCTCCAGGCGCAGCATATTGCAGTCATCATCAACCTGCAACCACGCAAAGCAGCCACCACGCCGTAGGCGTGGTGGATTGTGAAGGAAGTAGTAACTTCCGGGTTGGGCGGTGATTCGCCCGGAGCAGTCAGAATCCGCGCTTCCAGCGCGAGACGCCGACTTGTTGGGAGTTGGGGTGGGCCACCAGTCTCTGCCGCATCGACGATACCCAACATCCAATGACCAAGTTAGACAGGCAGCCTCGTTCGGTCTCCTTGGTCTCTGCCCTAATGTATTCTGGCGTATAGTTGTGGCAGTCGGAGCCAAACCAAAGTGTATAATTCGACCGTTGCTAAGCTTTGGAGAAAACAATGAACGCGAAAGAAGGAATGCCCCGGTTGCTGGCAATCGCTTTCCTTGCCGTGATCTCAGCCATCGACACAATCCCTCAGGAGTTACCTCAAAAGCCATCCGGCGAAAGCCCGATTGCACATCCGCAATCCACACCCGAAAATAGAGCGACTGAGTGGGCTGAAATCGTTGCTCATGCTCGACCTGCGGTGGTGGTAATAGAAACCGATCAGGGCTTGGGCAGTGGGTTCATAATCAAGGCTGATGGGATCATAGTTACCAATCACCATGTTGTGGCTGATGCTAAAACAATGGCGGTCAAATTCCCATCTGGGGAAGTGTACAAGAAGGTGTACCTTCTCAGTTCGGACCCCATCAATGATCTTGCATTCCTCAAGATTGAAGCGGTTGATCTCCCTACAATACCGCTGGGCAACTCTAACAACGTGCAACTGGGAGATGATGTGCTACTGGTCGGCGCTCCACAGGGACTTGAGCAAACGGTATCCAGCGGCTTGATTAGTGGCATCCGCCTAGATAATGGCGTCCGCGTCCTTCAGACATCAGCGGCAGCAAGCCCAGGAAGTAGCGGCGGACCTCTGTTAAATCGGAGAGGGGAAGCTGTTGGAGTTATGTCTTTCAAGGTGGTGGATGGAGAGAACCTGAATTTCGCAATACCGATTAATTACGTGCGCGGAAAGTTGGACACCTTAACCTTATCGACACCGAAAGCTTTTGAACCGCTGAAACCTCATGCCGAACAACACCGAGGCGTTTGGGTTGGAGGGTATGGTTCTGGTCAGTTTTCAAGTGTTTATATGGAATTGCTCGATTTCTTGAGTACCAGTGGCGTGGAAATTGCCAATTATGGGTTACAAAAGGTAACAAATCCCCAAGAAACTGGTTTTATGCCTCTGTCTTCCCTTATCGCGATGCTACCTAAGAAAGGTGCCGATAGTTTGTTGTACATTAAGGTGGAGCAGGGAGAGATTATGCTCGGTGGATACGTACGCACTACAGTTTATTTTCAGTGCTTTGACACTACAGGTCATCTCATATGGGAAGAAAAAGTCATAAACGGGGCAGTTAATGGGGCAGATGCCCGTTTGAATTTCTCTATGAGACCTGGCTGGAAACGCAAGCTAACTCCCCATATCGGGAAACCTGGACTGTTATTAAAGCAGGGGCAAGAGGAAGGCTCACCAGAACCCAAGAAGTAGCCGCTTCAGAAAGCTTAATCTGGCGAGCCCCGCGATTCATTGCGCTCACTTTGCCTCTAGGAGCGAGACCTGCTGGATTTTCCGGTCATCAAGACCCGATGGGGCGCACGGAGCCACTGATCACTGGATGCACTCACTGTATGTGGCGGATGGTCGTCAAACCGGAAGTTATCATTTGGTAAAAATAGCTATTTGTCAGCATTCCATAAACCAGGTAACTACACCGGGTTTCAGTCCAGCTTCAAACTCCGCGGCCTGAGCAGGCCCAGCGGATCGAAGCGCGCTGGCTGGCCGGCTGGCTTTGGCTTGCAGTGGAGTCGCGAAGGCCCCGGAGCAGCATAGGACCGGGTCACGTGCAGCCGGTCCATCACCACATACCGGGTGCGCACGCCGTCCACGGTCGCGGGCAGTTGAGTAGGCAGGCGATTGCGGTCCACGTAGATGACCAGCGCCGCCTCGCGCGGGTTGTCCAGGCTCTGGCCCACGCCCACGCCGAAGAATGCCGGATTCTGCCGCATCAGCCGGAAGGCCACCTGGTTCTTGACGCTCACGGCCTGCCCGAGCGCGGCTCCGCTAAGCGCCGAAATGCCGGTCTCGACTGGAGTTTGCGGCGCGGCTCCGTAAGCCACCGCGCGGGCCGTCGTGGGAATCAGCAGTGTGCGTACACCGTTCACCGTGGCTGGCGCACTCACTGTCCTGTTCTCGTCGGTGTAGAGGATCACTGCGGCCTCGCCGGGGTGGTCGCTGCTCTTGCCGGTCGCTACGCCCAGAATTCCGGTCGAAGAACTCACCAGCATCCGTGCCTGCGCCAAGGCTTGCTGGGCGCGGGTCGTCTCCGCATCGCTCAGTGTGCGGCCCTGCGCCGCAGAGAGGGTGTTGTCGCCGTAGCTCAGGCAACTAACCGCATGGTCGGCCGTGCCCACAAAGGTATAAGCCCCGCCGCCCAGTTGCGCGCTCAGTTCGTTCAGCACATCGGAGGCTGGGTTGGCCACGCCCTGGCTCACGCCGGAGACGTCCGTCCCGCCGGCAAAGTAAAGCCCCACCGGCTCGGCGTTCGCCGCATCGACCACCAGTGCGCCGGAGTCGCCCGCGTCGCTGAATTGGTTGCCGCTGATGCCCAGTTGGCGCGTGAAGGTCTTGGTCAGGTAGGGCCGGGTCTCCGCGCAATCGAGGTAATACTCCACCTTCACGTCCAGATCGATGGCCGAGATGCCGCCGCAGGTCAGCCCCGTCGTCCGCCCGCTCTTGGCCACTTTCAAATCAAGTGAAGCTGCCTCGCCCCGTCCGCCGGTCGAGCTGATGCCCGGCGGCGCTGCGGCCAGTGTGCCGCCCGGCTGCCTTCCGCCCAACTCCAGAATTCTTCCGGAGGTATCCACGGCGCGCGAGGTCACTTGAGCAATCGCCGCGTCCGCGTTGGTCTGCCTCGAACGGAGCGGTAGCCAGCCGGTCAGCGAAGCCACCGGCTCCACGCCAGACCCGCTTCCCAGCGGCGTGCAGTTATTGTCGATCAACCCCGGCTGCACGATTGCATCGCCCACGCTGGCATGGTCGCTTTTGGCCAGCACGTGATTGTTGCTCAGCAGGTACTCTCGTTTGCCCGTGTCCTCAATCAGCGCGCCCAGCGTGCCGCTGCAGCAGTCCACAATCTGGTTGCCCTGGGTGTCGTAGTCCGTGTTGTTGCCGCCCGAGCTGCCCAGCACCACCGACCCCGCCAACTGTCCCTGATGCGTGGCGGGGTTGCTCGTAACCCCGGCGGAGTTTACCAGCACCAGGGCCGCAGTTCTGGACGACGATGTGCCCACCGTGGCTACCACGTACGTTGCGCCGGTGGATTGCACCGAGGCGGGTGCATAGTAGGTGACCGTGCAAGAGGTGAAAGCCTTGCTGTCGCGCTGGCAACTCGATGCGCCCAGCGAGCCTTGTCCGCCGCTTTGCCCGTTTGCCGAGCTTGCCAGCTTGAAATCAATGCCCGAGGAGCCGCCCGCTTCGGCCAGAATGCCTGTGACGGTGACGCTTCCATTCGCGCCCAGAGCCACGTTCTCCGGTGTCAGCGGTTGCAGAAATCCCGGCGTTACGGTCAGCATGGAGCTGGCTCTCAGGCTGGGGTCCGCATTCAGAGTTGCGGTCACCACCACTTCGGCGCGGTCGGCGGTCAGATAGCTGGGCGGCGTGTACTGGCCGCTGGCACTGATGCTTCCCGGTCCGCTCGTCGCGTCCCCGCCGGCAACTGACCAGCTAACCGCCGCCGCTCCGCCACCGGTAAGCGTGGCCGTGAACTGATGCATTTGCCCGCCCTGCGCGTTGGTTGCATTGCAACCGGAGCAGTTTGTGTCGATAGCCGCTGCGCCCGGAGCGATCGAAAAGGCCGCATTCGAGGAATTTGCCGTCACCAGCCCGCTGCCGCAGCCAGCCGCCAACAATAGCGCCGGTGTCAGAATCATCGGAAAATTCCTGATAAACAGCCGCATGGTCAAGATCCTAACCTACATTCTACCGACTGCGACGAAGGAAAGAGAGAAGCGAACCACCCGGACAATCCTATTCCATCCCCTCAAGGCTCTGCGTTGAATGACATGAAATGCGGTAGTCTATAAACTACAAGCCTCGCCATGGTCGAATTCAGACAAACCGAGACCTTCCGGAAATGGCGTATACGGCTCAAAGATGAGTGGATACGCGCTCTGATTGCGTCACGCCTTGACCGCCTTGCCTATGGGAATGCCGGGGATGTAAAGCCGGTAGGTCAGGGAATCAGTGAACTCAGAATCGACTATGGCCCAGGCTACTGTGTCTACCTTCCAAAAGCGGGGCAACAACATCATCATCCTGCTGTGCGGCGGTGACAAGCGCACACAAGCGAAGGACATCCAAACAGCGAAGCGCCTGGCGGCGGAATGGAGCGAAGAAAATGCCTGAGAAATTCACCACCTATAATCCTGCCGAAGATCTCGGCTCAGACGAAGCAATTGCCATCTTCATGGCCGAGGCATTTCAGACTAGTGATGCTGGTTACATCGCGCACGCACTGGGCGTAGTCGCTCGCGCCAAGGGAATGGCTCAGATTGCCGGTCAAACAGGATTGTCTCGCGAGCAGCTCTACCGCTCTTTCAGTGAAAAGGGCAATCCAACATTGAAGACCACGCTCGCCGTCATGAATGCACTGGGCGTCCAACTGACTGCAAAGATTCCTACTGCCGCCCGATGGAAAGGGCCGCGTTTCATAGCCAGGTGCCCACATCCTTGAATCGCCGTTTGATTCGAGAGTGGGAAGCCTCGATCTCATAAGGCATTCGTCCGCCACGTGGCCTGAAGAGCAGTCCACTCACCGCAGGGGTTTGCCGAAAATAACCCACCCTTGGCGCACACTGGGAGATATAGCTGTTCTCCAATTGCTATACACCGAAGCCACTGCGGCCACCTTGCACGGTCTCAAAAGGGCTACATCTATTGGAGAACAGCTCTAAGGATGGACTCTGGTCTCTGCTTTGGTTGGGGGCTCAGAAGGTGGAGCCGCGGCAGAGGCGCGCAAAAGCAAATTCGTAGGCAGCACATGATGAACGAACTCCCTGGCCGGATCGTCGATGCGCTCTACCAATAACTGAACGCCCATCGCGCCGAGTTGGTAGCCCGGTTGCAGAACGGAAGAGAGCGGCGGGTCCATCAACTCCATGACTTCCAACCCGTCAAAGCCGAAAAGCGAGACATCGTGCGGACACTGCAGGCCCAACTCGCGAATGGCCACCATGACTCCCATGGCCATCAAATCGTTCTGAGCAAAGATGGCGGTTGGGCGTGGCTCCATCTTGAGTAGTTTGAGGGCAGCCGAATACCCGCCTTCACGATTGAATGAACTCTCCTGCTCGTATTCCGAAGGGATAAGAATATTTGCCTCTCTCAATGCGCGGCGGAAGCCCGTCCGGCGGTCGATCGCGTTGGTCAGGTGTAGCGGTCCTGTGACGGTGGCTATGCGCATGTGGCCCAGACGAATGAGATGCTGCGTCGCCTGCATGGCGCCGTCCTCATTGTCGATTGTGACCGTATCGCCCTTCCAGTCGCGCGGGATGCGGTCCAGACAGACCACGGCGGACCTGCCCGTCAACTTGCCCTCTTGCATCGTTACGTCGTTGAGGTTGGAGGGGATGACGATAATGCCGGCGGGCAGATACGTGCGCAACTCCTTCATGTAGGAGATTTCTTTGGACTGGTTATTATCCGCATTGCAGAGCACGAGGCAGTAGCCGCTGTCGAATGCCGCATCCTCCGCGCCGCGCACCACGGCGGGGAAGAATGGATTGGTGATGTCCGGTATAATCATGCCAATTATGTTGGTCTTGTCGCGCCGCAGACCGCGTGCCAGTTGGCTAGGCTGATAGCCTAGCAATTCAACTGCTTCCAGCACACGCCTCCGAAGCGGCTCGCGGACTTTGGCCGAGTTGTTGATGACGTGCGAAACTGTGCCGAGCGAGACATCGGCAAGACGCGCGATTTGCTTCATGCTAGGCATGACAGAACCTTTCTGAAAGCATTAATGTACGCCTGAACAGAGTTGCGGGCAAGCCTTCATGCCGGCGAGAAATGCTAAAGGCGGCCCCCAACTGTAACGGCAGAATCAATTTTCTATTGAAAACATCTTGACGGATGTTTGCCGGTTTGTCTATCATTTTATTCGTTACAGTTTGAAAGCTTTCATTTTTTTCTGAAAACACCGAGGCAGAATGTTGCGGTATGGTTTCTGTGGGCCATTATTCGGGCGCTCGTTGCGGCGCACTTGGTGCACCTCAGCAAACTCGCGTACAGTGACCGACGTTGTCGCCAAGATGGGTCTTTAACGTTGAAAGCGTGCGCAGACCGGGAAATCCTGCTTACGCTCGTTCAGCCTGAATGGAGTCGATATGTATCAACCGGAGATTTACGCAAGCGCTCTGGCCTTCATGCTGGTGAGCATGATCTGCTGGGGTTCATGGGCGAATACGATGAAGTTGTGCCCAGGCTATCGGTTCCAGCTCTTTTACTGGGACTACGTGGCCGGACTCCTGCTGGGCGTACTGCTCTGGGGCTTCACGCTGGGCAGTACCGGTTCCGCTGGCGTGCCGTTTTTAGCGGCTCTACGGGGCCTTCACGCATATCCGTTCTGGATGGCTGCTCTGGGCGGCGTAATCTTCAATGCCGCAAACCTTCTGCTGGTCGCAGCTATTGATGTAGCTGGCTTGGCGGTGGCCTTTCCGGTTGGAATTGGGCTGGCGCTGGTCATTGGCGCAGTCGCCAACTATGTAATCTCTCCAGCGGGTAATCCGGTGGTGTTGTTTAGTGGTATCGCATTGGTGGTTGTGGCGATTGTCCTCGACGCGATGGCATGCAACCTGCGCGAAAAGGGGAGAAAGCGGGCGGGCGGGAAGGGAATTCTGTTGAGCCTTCTTTCTGGAGTGCTGATGGGCTGCTTTTATCCCTTCGTGGCAAAAGCGATGTCAGTTCCAGAAACGCCGGGGCCTTACGCGGTGGCGTTTTGTTTTGCTCTCGGCGTAGCAGCGTGCGCGGTCCCGGCAAACTACCTGCTTATGCGCAAGCCGGTGGATGGTTTGCCGGCGGTCGATTTCTCGGGCTATTTCACCGCTCCCAAGCAATGGCATATAGCTGGAATCTTTGGCGGGGTGATCTGGTGCACCGGAGCCATCTTCAACTATGTCGCATCCGGAACCCATTTTGTTGGTCCAGCGGTTTCCTACTCCCTTGGCCAGGGCGCAACCATGGTTTCTGCCGCGTGGGGAGTGTTCGTGTGGCGAGAATTTGCAGGCACATCCTCGCGCATCAAGAAACTGCTGACGCTCATGTTCATTTTCTTCCTTCTTGGACTGTCCGCGATAGCCGCGGCTCCCCTGCTTATTGCCCACTAGTTATTTCTGGAGACCTTCATGCAAAGCGATCAGCGCCCTATTGTCGTGGTTGGCAGCATCAATATGGACTTAGTCTCAAACGTGCCGCACATTCCTCGGGCAGGTGAGACAGTTCTTGGGCATCACTTTCAGATGCACGCGGGTGGGAAAGGCGCCAATCAGGCAGTGGGCGTGGCTCGGCTGGAGTATCCCGTAAAAATGATCGGGATGGTGGGGAATGATGCGTTCGGCAAACAAATGCTGGAGCAGTTGAAGAAAGAGGGTGTAGACACAACTCATGTCGGCGAGGCTCCCGCTGCCACAGGCATTGCGATGATCCAGGTGGACGCCGCGGCTGAAAACAGCATTGTTGTTGCGCCTGGGGCGAATCTGTCCCTCACTCCAGAGGTATTACGCGATAAGAAGGAGATCCTTCGTACGGCAGGAATCGTTCTGGCGCAGTTGGAAATCCCCATCGAAACCATCCAATGTCTTGCCGAGATATGTTCTGAATTGCATGTGCCGCTGATCCTGGACCCTGCTCCAGCGCATACGTTGCCAGAAGGGGTGTTGAACGCCGTGACGTGGCTTACGCCCAACGAGACAGAAGCGCAATTCTATGCAAAAGGAACCTCCTCGGACGAGGAGATGTTGGCGATGCTTCTCCGCTCAGGAGTGCAAGGCATCATTCTGAAGCGCGGCGCTCTCGGATGTGTGCTGGCGGGCAGCGATGGCGTAGCGCACAATCTCCCCGCGTACAAGGTGCGGGCAGTGGACACAACGGCCGCGGGCGATGCTTTCAACGCGGCCTTTGCAGTCGGTCTGCTGCTGGGCTATGGATCCGTTAAAAGTGCCCGATTTGCCATAGCCGCTGCCTCCATTTCTGTTACGCGAGCTGGCGCGCAGCCGTCCCTGGCGACAAGAAAAGAAGTGCTTTTAGCGCTTGAATCTGTACAGGTTTAAGATGACGCCAGAAGATAGCGAATGTCACACTCTCTGGCGTTATCGTCTCTGTCTCATTCACGGATGAATGGGTTCGGATTCCTATTTTGCCTGGCCGATTTCCTCGCGGACCTGGGCCACAAGTTTCAAATAGGCGCGGGCGGATTCGGTAATAACTTCCGGGGTTCCGGCGTCGATGGCGGCAAGGTTGACCAGGTCACTGCCAACGCCGAGGGCGCGGGCGCCGGCGCGGAGAAGGTTCGCTGCGGTTTGCTGGGTAACGCCGCCGGTGGGGATCAGCTTGAGCTGCGGGAAGGGCGCCAGCAAAGCCTTCAAATAGCTCGCGCCGCCCACAGCTGAACAGGGGAAGATTTTCACGTAGTCAGCGCCAGCGTTCCAGGCCGTGATGGCCTCGGTGGGAGTGAGCGCGCCGGGAATGGAAAGCTTCTTCATGCTCTTGGTCATGGCGATGACTTCTGGATGCAGACTGGGACTGACAACAAACTCCGCGCCGGCCTCGATGGTGGCTTTCGCTTGTTCGGCGGTGGTGACGGTGCCGGAGCCGAGCAGGAGTTTCGCGCCGTACTCCTGCTTGAGTTCTTTCAGCACATCCAAAGCGCCGGGGACGGTCATGGTGACTTCAACGACCGTGACGCCGCCGGCGATCATGGCCTGGACTACGGCGCGAGCCTGGGCGGCGTTGCGCGCGCGCAGGACGGGAATCAGGCCGATGCGTTCAAGGGTTTGTGCTGTGGTTTCGGACATTCGTTTCCCTTTCATACAGGGCGGAGCTAGCGGGCGATGCGCGCGGAGCCGCCTTTGATGATTCGTTCAACTTCTGCCAGAGTGACCATGCTGGTGTCGCCGGGGGTGGTCATGGCGAGCGCGCCGTGGGCCACGCCGCAGCGGACGGCCCAGTCAATGGGTTTGGCGGCGATCAGGCCGTAGATAAGGCCGGAAGCAAAGCTGTCGCCACCGCCGACGCGGTCGCAGATATCAATCTCGCGCTGAGGAACGTGGACGATCTGGTCTTCGTAAAGAGCGATTGCACCCCAGGCGTTGCGGCTGGCGGTTTGGGCGGTGCGCAGGGTGCTGGCGATCAGCTTCAGATTCGGATAGCTGGCTGCCACTTCGCGGAGCATCTCTTCGTAGCCGGCAATGGGCAGTTCGGCAAAGTCTTCGCTGACGCCCTTGATCTTGACGCCGAGCATGGCGGAGAAGTCTTCTTCGTTGCCCAGCAGCAGATCGACCTTGCGAGCCAGTTCGCGGTTCACCTCCTGGGCTTTGGCTTTGCCGCCGATGCTCTTCCAGAGGGATTCGCGATAGTTGAGGTCGTAGGAAACGGGCGTCGCATGGCGGCGTGCAGCGTCCATGGCTTCGGCAGCCACCTCGGCCGTGGAGGCGGAGAGCGCGGCGAAGATACCACCGGTGTGGAACCAGCGCGCCCCGTTGGGAGCCGAGAAGATCACTTCCCAATCGAAGTCGCCCGACTTGAGCTGACTGATGGCGGTGTGGCCGCGGTCGGAGCAGCCGACAGCCGCGCGCACGCCAAAGCCACGCTCAGTGAAGTTGAGGCCGTTCCGCACCTGGCGGCCAACGCCGTCGAATGGAACCCACCGGAGCAGCGATGGATCGACGCCGCCTTGCAGGATGAGGTCTTCGATCAGGCGGCCGACTGGATTGTCGGCTAGGGCCGTGGCAATCGCAGTGCGCAAGCCGAAGCAGCGGCGCAGACCGCGAGCTACGTTGTATTCGCCGCCCCCTTCCCATACCTGGAAGTGCCGCGTGGTGTGGATGCGGCTCTCGCCCGGATCGAGGCGGAGCATGACTTCGCCCAGGCTCAGGCAATCCCAGCGGCTGGAAGAATCGGGAACATAAATTGGGTTCATGGTTATGTGGATACCTTCCAGTAACACTTTATCGCATCCCGGTGCGACGGCAGGCCAAGGATCGGGATGCGTTTTACTGCCCTGAATAGAGTCCCAGCACGCCAGCCGTACCGCCGCATCAGGCTGGCGTGTATGGTCCGGAAACTGTGGAAGTTCTTGTTGCTGGGCCATATGTGCCGATTCCGTTCGTAGATGGCCGGTTGTGTCCAGAGTACGGGCCTTCTGACCGGCCACCGTTTACGAGTCAGAACGTGCCCCAAGCACGGTGGGCAGAATTTGCTGGGAGCCGCAGGAGAAAATGCCAGCAATCGGAGAAAATTAAAAACGCGCTGAATCCGATGTATCTTATAGATGTAGGACATTTATTAATATATTTTTTACATCTCTCTATGGCACATCGTCGGACTTCCGACGTGCGGCAGTGCATGATTCTGTGCTGCTGGAAGATGAGCGCGCGCATATTTTGAAATCGGACTCTCATGTCCGTAAGCGTCAGGCCGTTCCCTCTGCGTAAGAAAGCTGCATCTTCGATTGCACCCCGTGGCTGCTCCTTTTATTTGTTGTCCTTACGTCTCATAATGAGTCATAATTGGCTAGCCGGAGCGCAAGGCGATGAGAGAAGCCCAGCGCTGGCAGGACTTCGATTCGCAAAGTCCGGTTTGAGCGATCACTGCATGGACGAGGCCGGCCAACTGCCGCAAACTTTCCGCTGGAGTAATGGGGAGGGTTTTTCAAAGAGGCTTGCGTAGTTTCTGCACAGGTTTGCGCTTAACCGTAAAGCGCGGATTCTGTTTTGTACGTGAGGTTCACGCATGAGCGAGGTATCCATCTCTGGGCAGCCAGTCATACTTTTCGCCGAGGAATGTGATCGCGGCACCCTGCGCAAAGAGAACCAGAACTCTGTCCTCCATGTCCACATCGCCTTGGGGGACCTGATGATTGTCGCCGATGGCATCGGCGACGACGGAGGTGCCACCGCATCACGAATGGTGGTGGAGGATTTTTACACGCATCTGGCGGCTCTGCCACACGACTACCAGGTCGGTAATGCGATCCGCGAAGCTGCGGCGCGCTCCAATTCAAATCTGCTTGCGGCTGCCAAAGCGCCCGACTCGCCGCACGTGCGCTTGAGTTCTTCGGTAGTGTTGGCCCTGTTGCAACAGGAAGCCGAGGGAACCAACGCCTGGATCGGCCACATCGGCGATAGCCGCGCCTATCTCGTGCGCGCTGGCCATTTGCAGTGCCTTACCACCGACCACTCCGCCGCGCAGGTTCTGCTTAGCCGTAACCTCATCACTCCGGAAGAGGCTCAGCACCATCCCGACTCCGCGGTGCTGACCCGCAGTCTGGGCCATCAACCCGAGGTCGAGATCGACATCGAGGAACTCCCCCTGGCCAGCGGAGATACGCTACTTCTCTGTTCTGACGGCCTCTGGGAATTCGTTCCGGAGAGGGATATTCATAGGGTGGCGGAGGCTCTCGATCTTACAGTGGAAGCTGCTGCCCACAATCTGCTCGAGCTGGCCCTGGCTGCTGGCGGCCACGACAATGTCGGCATCGAGATGGCGCGGCTGATTCCGCCTCCTGACCCTCCCCCGCCTCCTCGATCCGAGAACTACCTCGCACTCAAGATCGTGATGGTTATGCTCCTGGTAGCCGTCGCGGCTCTGTGTGTGCTGGCCTACCTCACCTTTTGGTACTACTAATCGCGCTGCTGCTGCGGTGCCCCATCGCCGGGTGTAACGGACGATCCATGCGATGGACGGGCTAGGATTTCCGCGTTGGCAGGAGACCTTGCGTCCCTCAGGGCGTTTCTACCTTGGCAGATTTCTGGCCTGCGGGAGTCATCAATATGAAGGAAGTTGCGATCATCTCAGCGGTACGTATCCCAGTGGGCCGGTTCCAGGGTTCGCTTCAGTCCTTTTCTGCCCCGCGGCTGGGGGCGCTTGTGGTGCGCGAGGCGGTGCGCCGCGCTGGCGTCGAATCCTCACGAATTGACGAGTGCATCATGGGCTGCGTCCTGCAGGCCGGTCTCGGCCAGAACCCCGCGCGTCAGGCGGCGCTCTTGGGAGGATTGCCGCCTGCGGCAGGGGCGCTCACCATCAACAAGGTTTGCGGCTCGGGGTTGAAGGCCGTGGCCCTGGCCGCGCAGGCCATTCAAACGGAAAACGCTGAGATGGTTGTCGCCGGCGGTATGGAGTCGATGACCAATGCGCCTTATTTGCTGCCCCAGGCCAGGGCCGGCTATCGCATGGGCAACGGCGTCCTGGTGGACGAGATGATTCAGGACGGCCTTTGGGACGTCTACAACAACTTTCACATGGGCATTGGGGCTGAGATGATTGCGGCCCGCTACGGCATCACCCGCGAGCAGCAGGACGCCTTTGCGGCCGAGTCGCACCGCCGCGCCGCCACGGCTACGACGGAGGGTTTCTTCCGGGAAGAGATTCTGCCTGTCGAGACTCCGCCGGCCAAAAAAGGCGCTGCTCCGCTGCTCTTCGATGCCGACGAATCGGTCCGCTCCGAGACAACCGTCGAAATCCTTTCCCGGCTCAAGCCAGCCTTTCAGCTGGAAGGCACGGTGACCGCCGGCAATTCTCCCGGTGTGAACGACGGCGCCGCGGCCCTGGTGGTCGCCAGCACAGAGCGTGCCCGGCAATTGGGTCTCGCTCCGCTGGCTGTGATTCGTGCCCAGGCCACCAGCGGAGGCGCGCCGGAGTGGTTTGGCCTTGCGCCCATCGAAGCCGTGCGCAAGGTGGCGGCAAAGGCAGGTTGGCCGCTTGACAGCGTCGATCTGTTTGAGCTGAACGAGGCATTCAGCGCGCAGGCGCTGGCCGTCAATCGCGACCTGGGCCTCGATCCGGCGAAGGTCAACGTGCAGGGCGGAGCCGTCGCCATCGGTCACCCCATCGGCGCTAGTGGGGCGCGTCTGCTGACTACGCTGCTCTATGCCTTGCGCCGCCTCGGCAAGACCCGGGGCATCGCCGCGCTGTGCCTGGGGGGCGGTAATGCGGTGGCGCTGGCCGTCGAGCGCATTTAAATGGTTACAGCGGAATCAAGATTCTCTGGAAAAATCTCAATCTGAGCGCTGTTCACCGGATTCCGCTTCAATTGCAGAACGGCGTCTCGTGCGGGAAGCCTGCGGCCGCATCGTCTTCGGGCGTTTGGCCGGAATCCGCATTGGAGTCAGCGCCACCCGCAGCTTGGGCGCTGAAGAACGCGTCCACCTGGGCCAGCACCTCGGCGCCGGTCCTCGCGTGGTAGATGTCGCCTCTCAGCTTGGCTCCGCCCGGCACGCCGTGAGTAAACCAGGTGGCGAATTGCTTCATTTTGCCAGCCGTCTCGCCCAGCCGCGCGGCCTTGGGCAGATCTTTCGTGGCCTCGGCTTCGTCCAGGAGCATCTGAAAATAGGCGCGAATCATGCGGTAGCGGTCTTCCACCGTGGGACGCTCGTAGCTGCCGGTGGCTGTGTACTGTGCGATCTGTCTGAAAATCCACGGATTCTCTGGCGCGGCCCGGCCGATCATCACTGCGTCGCAGCCGGTTTCGGCTACCATGGCCGCGGCGGCTTCTGGAGTGCAGATGTCCCCGTTGCCAATGACCGGAATCCCCACTGCCTGCTTTACACGCGCAATCCACTCCCAGCGCGCCTGGCCGCTATAGCCCTGCTCGCGGGTGCGGGCGTGCAGCGTCACTCCGTTCAGTCCTTCGGCCTCGGCCATTCGCGCCAACTCCAGGCAAACAATCTCGGCGTCGTTCCAGCCCAGCCGGAACTTTACGGTGAAGGGAATTGTGACCGTGTTGCGAACGGCGCGGAAGATCTCGCCGATGCGCGGCAGGTCGCGCAGCAGGCCAGAGCCGCCGTTTGACCCCACAACCCGCTTGGCCGGGCAGCCCAGGTTCAGATCCACCAGGTCGAAGCCGGTCTCCTCCACAATCCGCGCCGCCTCGGCCAGCGTTTCCGGATTGGCCCCGAAGAGTTGCGCCCCGATAGGGTGTTCGTCCTCGTAGAAGGTCAAATAGCGCTGGCGCTTGGTCTCCCGCATCCTGGCCAAGCCGTCGGCTGAGGTGAACTCGGTCATCAACAGCCCGCAGCCGGACTGCTCATTGGTGACGGTGGCGTCGATTGATGAGTCAGTATCTTTCAGGAGTGCCCCAGATCTCGATTCTGAGACTTGGGACGCGGTGAACAAGCTGGCGTGGCGGATGAATCGCCGGAAGACCGTGTCCGTGACCCCCGCCATGGGAGCTAGCACAGTGGCCGGGGCCACCACCACAGTTCCCAGGCGCACCTCGGCCGGCACTCGCGCCTCCGCGGGCATCGCGTACTCCCTGGGATTGTCCCAGTTTTTCTTCACAGTAAAGCCTTTGCCCGCCATGAGAACCTCGTCCACAACAAGCCACGGATCAGCCGGGAAGCTCATTCACTTCATAGACATACGGCTTGCCTCGCGACTCCGGATCCCAGCCCGCATTCATCGCCTGCCGAATATGAGCCTCAACCTTCGCGGGCGCGATATTCTGCAGGACAAAGTCAGTCCTCGTGTAGCCGACCTTATGCGTCTGGACCGCTGGGTATTCCAGATAAAGCTCCCGGTGCGCGCCTTCGGCAACCATGACATGAATAGCCACGCCCTTCCACCCCCCCGCAGTGCACCATTGCTGCTCGCGGTGCAGACGCCAGATAAGCGGGACGCCGTCGATCTTCGTTGCGAACTGAATCGAGCGTTTAGCGCGTGGCATGGTTTGTTATACCCCTGATTCGGAACGTATGGCGCGTAACATTCTTGTGTTTGTTGCAACACAACGAGGCCTCCGCCGTGGCGGAGGCCCCAATCCTGCTGGCCGCGTACCGCGTGCCGGTTACTTGGCCTTAGCTGCTGCTGCCGCTGCCACGGCACTGTCGGACTTGGCGTACTTGCGGCGGAAGCGCTCGACGCGGCCCGCCGTATCCACCAGGCGCTGCTTGCCGGTAAAGAACGGGTGGCAAACCGAGCAGATTTCCACGTGAATGTCGCCCTTGTGGGTCGACCGGGTCTCAAAATTGTTTCCGCAGGCGCAGATAACATGCACCGCGTCATAGTTGGGATGAATCTTTTCCTTCGGCATCGCTCTAGACAGACCTTTCCTGCAATGCTCCTATTGTAGGGGGATTCGGGCGGTTTAGCAATTCAGGGAACAGGGATTAGGGGGTAAGGATTAGAAAGCAGGGCCGTTGCGCAGGTTCGGCCCTCATAAAACCTGAACGCGAAAATCCCTTTACTCGTTGAGGAAATGCGTATTCTTCGATGAATCGCATAGTTCCTAACCCCAACCCCCTTAATCCCTAACCCCCTACTGTTTCAACGCCTTCTTGATCCCAGCCTCCACCAGCGGAGCCATGACCGCGTAGCCGGCCGGCAGCGGATGCACTCCGTCTTCGCTCAACGTAGCCGGAAGCCCGTCGCGCTGGTCCTTCATCGCCGTGTGGAAGTCCACGTAGGGGTAGCCCTTTTCTGCTGCGTAGGCCTTGATCCATGCGTTTAGCGCCAGCACCTTGGGCGCGGGTGTAAGGCCCGGGCTCCAGGAAAAATCAAAAGCTGGCAGCACTGAACAGAGCACCACGCGAATGTGGTTGGCTGTGGCCAGCTCGGCCATCGAGGCCAGGTTGTCTTCGATCTGTTCCAGCGTCTCCGGGCCGGTGTTGCCGGCAATGTCGTTGATGCCGGCCAGAATCACCACCACCTTGGGTTTGAGCGCGATCACGTCTTGGTGAAAGCGCAAGACCATCTGCGGCGTGGTCTGTCCGCTGATGCCACGATTGATATAGGGCTTGCCGGGGAATAATCCCTCCGGTCCCTCGATCTTCCAGAATTCCGTGATCGAGTCGCCCATGAAGACCACGCGGTCTTCACCAGCGGCGGGTGGACCCAGCTTCAAATCAGCCTCCTTGAACTTCGCCAGCCAGGGAAAATCGTCCTTCATCTGCGCGTCGCGCGCTTTTTGCCAGGCGGAAACCTCCGGTGGTTTGGGCGTCACGCAGGGAGTCTTGGCCTCCGGCGCCGGGGAGGCGGTCTGCGCGGGCAGGGTGGCCGCCTGCGGAAAGGTGAAAAGGGCAACGAGGGCGAAAACGGCGCGCAATACCATTCGATTCATGAGCGAGTCTCCATCTCTTCGCGGGCCAAAGGCGATTTTCTCCGCGTGGTTCCGATTGTAGGCAATAGCGCTTCAGGCATACCAATGTCTTTTCCACAATAAGGGACCAGACCTGCACCGACGCACACCGTGGCGATTGCGCTACGCTTGAGTTCAGATGAATGAATGTAAAATTTGCGATGGAGTCGGACTGGTGCGGGTGGTCAACGCAGAAGGCCAATGGGTTTCGCGCGCCTGCGAGTGCCAGCAGAGGGAGCGCGAGGAGCGCCGCCTGGCCGCCGCTCACATTCCCGAGCGCTACCGCCCTTGCTCGTTGGACACCTATGAAACCGCCTTTCGCGGCGCCGACCCCTCGTTGAGCCGCGCACACCTGACCGCCCGCAAGTTTGTCGAGGCCTTTCCGGTCGATACCGCCGGCAAGGGGCTGCTCTTCACCGGCTCCATCGGCGTAGGCAAGACCCACTTGGCCGTAGGCGTGCTCCAGCGGTTGGTGCGGGAGCGTGGCGTCCACGGTCTCTTCTGCGACTACCGCGAATTGCTCAAAAACATCCAGAACAGCTACAACTCCCAAGTGCAGACCACTGAACTGGAACTCCTCAAGCCTGTCTTTGAAGCCGAAGTGCTGGTCCTGGATGATCTGGGTGCGCAGAAGCCCAATGAATGGGTCTGGGACACGGTCGCGCTGATTCTCAACACCCGCTACAACGACAAGCTGTCTACCATTATCACCACCAACTGGCGAGACCTGCCGGCAGGCGCCGGGTTCAAAGCCGATGAGAAAGGCAACAAGCCCGCCAAAAGCGAAGACACCCTCGGCGACCGCATTGGTGACCGCATGAGGTCACGCCTGGCTGAGATGTGCGTCCGCGTCGAGATGACCGGCGAAGACTTCCGCCAGAGCGTCAAGAAAGCGCGGGGATTCAGCTAGTGCTCTTCGGAACCGTCGCCTGGTTCATTGTTGGGATGCGCCGGGCAGCGCACACAAAATAGTTCTCATAGCGTACCGGTCGCACCCGTCAACAGCCGGCTCCAGCCCTCAAAATAAACAAAGGCTGGCCAGCACCAACAGGATAGCGGCGATAGTGACGGCATGGTACACAAGATCGTCAGGTTCCCTGGAGCGCCTTCGTTCTCCGGCAGGCGCTGCCATGAACTCGGATGCGGTTGGGGAGTCACGCTGCATCGCTGGCCTGCCTTTCAGTGCCTTGCGGCAAAGGTTACGCATTCTGGATCTGGCCGGTTCTCACCACCGCATCCCTCGACACCAAATCTCCTCGAAAGAGGCGGAACAAAGGTGAAGAACCCACAGATTGTGACGCTACTTTGCTTATCGGTCAAGGATTAAAAAGCATCTGCTTGATGACAGGAATCGAGAAGGCCACAAGATTCCTTTTCTAACGAGTGAAAAATCACGTTCCCGAGCAGTGGTTTGGAACTCATTTTTCCACCGGAAAAGAAGCAACTGGCTGTCCCTGGCCGTGGCTGTCACCCTCGTCCTCTCAGAATCTGCCACAAACCGAGCGTCTCAAAGTTTTCTGCGGATTGCAGAGAATTTCCCTGCTTGGATGCACACTGATAAGTGGCAGAGTTATGGCCCACCCGAGAACAAGTGCTTGGGGGCGTCCCGTAACTCCTTATCCTGGAAGATTTTGCAGGGAACTTCATTGTTATCAGGATTTTACAGCACAACCATGCCCGTAACCTCAAGAAAACAAGGAATTTGTTTACAAAATAGGGGTGGGGGTATCCGGCATCCATACGCCCCTGTTTGCCTCTCGCTCGGCACGTAGGGGACGCACCCTTGCAAAATAGCTACAGCAAAACCAGGGATGGTGTATCCCGGAACCATGCACTCAAGTCGACGCGACCAACAGGGAGTGGCGACCTTCAACGAAGCAAATCAGGATACAGGTTCCCTGGTTTTGCTCTAGTTTATGGACAGACTCTCAGCATCCGCCGTGCCTGCCTTGAGCATGGAACGAGGAAACTTCCTTGTCAGAAGCGTGCGGCCCGAGAATCACTTGATCAAGCGCCAGATCCACTCCCGAGTGCGAGTAAACCATCCAGGCTGGGGCGGAACCGTCTCCAATGCTATTTCTGCGGCTAACAGTTCCTCTGGTGTCATGAATGTAGGTGAATATCCGGTGTAGCCGGGGCAGTTATCTTCCTGCGAATCAAGTATTTCGGCCACAATCGGGTCGCCGCCCTCGCCTCTGGCTGCCTTCTCGAACTCATCTGCCCTCTCTCGCCGCGCCTTCGACAGATCAATCAATAACTTGGCCTCTTCTTGCCGGCCCTCGGCCAACGACTCGTTTGCGCGGTCAAGCAGTTCTTTCGCCTCCTTGTAATGGATGCGGGCAATTTCGTGGAGTTCGTCGGCTGGCGAGTCGCCCTGAAATGTGTAGACCAGCGGTTTGTCTTTGGGATTGTCGTCTGGCATTCTTTCCTCCTGGCTGGCAAGCATTCTTCAAGCGAGTGGTCTTTCGTTGAGCGCCGCGTCATCCAACATTATTCCTCAAATCATGGAAACTAGGGGATTATCTTCGCTCGCGGGTGTAAAATTCTGCTCGTGAGCATTGGTCCTGAACTCGTTCCATCCGCCGAGAAAGAAACACGCAACTGGCTGCCGCTGGTTGTGGCTGTTGCTGTTGTCCTGTCGATTGCCGCTGTGGCGATCCTCAGCCTGGAACACAAAAACACGCGCGGCAAGGGCGCGGTTACGCCCATCTCCGCGCCACTTGATCCCTATGCGGGGAATCTCTCGCTAACCCGCCTGGCCATGAGCGAATCCGGCAATCTGTCTGGAGGCAAGGTCACCTACCTGGATGGCTATATTACCAACCAAGGATCCCGTATTGTCACCGCCGTTACTGTTCAGGTTCTCTTTCGCGATTACGCCCACGAGGTGGCGCAGAATGAGACCCTTCCGCTCAAGCTCATCCGCGTGCGCGAACCGTATATCGATGTGGAACCGATCTCCGCAGCCCCTCTCAAGCCCGGCAGTGGGCAGGATTTCCGCCTGATCTTCGATGCGGTCTCGCGCGACTGGGATGGCGCCTATCCGGAGATTCGCATCCTCCACGTCGAGACGAAATAGTTTGCCCCGTTCGGAGCAATATTTCCGTTCTGCGATAATCGCCCGTTTCAACCACACACCACCCACTAAAATCATCTCTGTATGCAGTCAGCCAACCCTAATTCCGCCGAATCCATTTCCGCGGCGATTCCCGGCGGCAGCCGCTTCATCCGCGCCTGTCTGCGTCGCCCGGTGGATCGCACGCCGGTCTGGTTTTTGCGCCAGGCTGGCCGCTATATGCAGGAGTATCGCGAGGTCCGCAAGCACCACACGTTGGTGGAAATCTGCAAACAGCCGGAGTTGGCCGCTGAAGTCACCATCACCGCCGCTGAGAAGCTCGGCGTGGACGCGGCCATTATCTTCGCCGACCTGCTGCTGCCGCTCGAGCCGATGGGCCTGGACTTCGAGTTTCAGGCTGGAGAAGGACCGGTGGTCCATCACCCCGTTCGCACGGTCGACGACGTTCGCGCCCTGCGCACCGACCGCGCCGATGACTTGGCTTACGTTGCCCGCGCCATTGAGAAGGTGGCCGCCCACTTCCGCGACCGCTTGGGCATCATCGGCTTCTGCGGCGCGCCTTACACCCTGGCCAGCTACATGATCGAGGGCGGCGGCTCACGCAATTACATCCACACCAAGCAGATGATGTACTCCGACCCCGCCTCCTGGCGCCTGCTGCTCGACAAAATCGTCGTGGTCCTCGAAGAGTATTGCCGCCTTCAGGTTCAGGCTGGCGCGGATGTCATTCAGATCTTCGACAGTTGGGTTGGTTCGCTGGGCCTGGCCGACTATCGCGACTACGCTTTCGATGCCTCCAAGCGCCTGGTCCGCGCCGTGCAGCAAATGGGCGTTCCAGTCATCTATTTTGGCGTCGAAACCGCGGGCCTTTTGTCTGAAATGGCCTTGACCGGAGCCGACGTTATCGGCTTGGACTGGCGGCAGCCCCTCGATGAAGGCTGGCGCGCCGTGGGCTCCGGCCACGCGGTGCAAGGCAACCTGGACCCCATCACGCTCTTCGCGCCGCCTGAAGTTTTGGAACTCCGCGTCAAGGAGATTTTGCGTGCCGCCAACGGTCGCCCTGGCCACATCTTCAACCTCGGCCACGGCATCGTTCCCGGCACGCCAGTCGAGAATGTGCAAGCCGTCGTCCGCATGGTCAAGGAGTTCCGGCTCTCGTCACCAATTGAGTAAATCAGTGGAGTGAACCCAGTTCCGATCTACGGTTTAGAAACGGCAAATCCGGAAGGTATCCGCAATAAGGACTCATCTGGTTCCTGTCCGATGGCCACATCCGACAACTCGTGAACCACACTGCCTCCATTGTCGAGTGTGCTTTTCATGCGAACAATGATATCCGACGATCGATCGGCGAACCAGATCTCCTCCACAGCCTTCTTGGTGACCGGATCGAGGGTGTTGTATCCTGTCGCCGCCACTCCGCCAATCACTTCATGTCCGATGGGATCCGTGCGTGGCAGGTGTTTGACTCTGCCGAGATTGACCGTTCGTCTAATTACCCGCTGTGCCTGGTAATCGATGCAGTAGGAAAGATTCTCGCCAGGCAGGCTCAACGTGCCTTTTTCCGGCTTCATCGAGTTAGGCAAGAAGCTCTCCTCTATCCGCGCTCCATTTGAACTTTGCATCACGATTCCCTGATGCTGAATGACTGTTCGTTCGCCGTTGGCGTTCACGTTCTGAATGGTTTCGGTAAACTTGGCGGTATAAGGAATCCAACGTTCTTGTGAAAAGGCAGCCACCGCGCAGGTAAGACTGCCGATGATCAACAAAGATACGGCTTTACGCATGGGTACTCCTTTTTGAGAACGGAATCAGAATAGAATCTTCTTTCCGCCCGCGCAATAGACGGGATTTCGGCATGAGAGAGATCAACTATGGAGCATTTTTCAGAGATCGAGCGAAGAAATGAGTGCCACACCTTCGCCGTGTCTTTGTATTTGCTGCTAGGGTAGGATACGAATCACCCCTCATGTGAGGTCGTATATGCCTAAACAAGCCGTTCTTCTGCTGGCCCACGGTACTCCCGAGACCGTCGAGCAGATTCCCGAGTATCTGCGCAACGTGACCAGCGGGCGTCCGCTGCCCCAGCCGGTCATCGAGGAGATCCAGCGCCGTTACGCGCTCATTGGCCACAGTCCGCTCACTGAAATCACCATGGAGCAGGGTCGGCTTGTGGAAGCGGAACTAGCCGCCGCGGGACTGCCCGTGCCCGTCTATGTAGCTATGCGCAACTGGCGCCCAACCATTCCTTACGTGATGCGGAAGATGCGCGCCGATGGCGTTGAAGAGGCCGCAGTCCTTTGCCTTGCGCCGCAAAACTCACGCACCAGCGTGGGCCTTTATCGCCGTGCCGTAGAAGCTGAGGCCGACGGTCTGCGCATCGATTTTACCGAGGGCTGGGCGCAGCATCCGTTGCTGATCGAGGCCTTTGCCGCGCGGCTCCGCCCGGCCTGGACCAAACTGAGCGAAGAAGTCGGCGCTCCGGTTCCAGTACTGTTCACGGCGCATAGCGTTCCGTGCAGGACCATTCAGGCTTCCGAAGGCCAGGCCGCCGATCCTTACGCCGAGGAGGCCAGGCGCACTGCGGCGCTGGTTGCCGAGCGCGTGCCGGAGATTTCCCAGTGGAGTTCCGCCTTCCAAAGCCAGGGCGCCAGCGGCGGACCCTGGCTTGGTCCCACCGTCGAGCAGAGCCTGGAATCCATCGCCGCCTCGGACGTTCGGACGCTTCTGCTTCAGCCCATTGGCTTTCTCTGTGATCACGTCGAAATCCTTTACGACGTGGATATTCTCTTCCGCGAGTTTGCCGCCAAGCTGCATCTGCGGCTGGAGCGGCCGGAGTCGCTGAATGCCTCAATCCCCCTCGCTAGAGCGGTTGCGGATCTGGCGCAGCAGGGATTGGCACGGCTCAACAGCCTGCGGAGCTGATGACCGGGTGGCTTTGTCGACCGATTGGGATAAGCCGCCGGAGAATCACTTCAGGTGATAGTCCTGGGCAACAACCCATAAAGATCTGAAACGACAAGAGAAAGCAAACAGCGACGAATCCAGCGAAATGAGCTGTCCGAAATGACGAAACCCCGTACTCTAACCATTGAACTACGGGCAAAATCCCCAGTAAATGTTGTATTATGTTTATATTACGCGGCTTTTTAAGCCGTCTATCGAACGCCTTTCAGGGCTGGCGTAACTTCTGTTTTATTTCTTTCGTATGTCTGACATGATTTTTCGGAAGCGCAAACTTGCTAAACTGAATAAAATAAACCCATCGCAGACCAGCATCGGGTTTCCCAAAGCTCGATAAAGAACACTCGGGTCCGGTATACTTTAGCTTCTGCATCCTTGAACGGCCAGATCGGCAGGGAAACCGCGTTAGAGGGGCGTTCTGGCCTGTTCATGCGGTGTTTCGGGAGTTTGAGAAGAGAAAATTGCAATGAGTTTAAATTTCGTTTGACATCTTCGTATGGCTGCGATATATTTCGTTAGCTTTTGTTTCGCGTTTGTATGCGAGGCTAAAGAATGTATTCCCGCAATATGGGAAGCATCGCTTTTGCCTGAGTCGCTGATTTCGGCAGGTATGCAGAGCGAAGAAATGAGTAACGGACGGCTGTTCCCGGCGGGGAAACAGGCGGGTAGTTTTCGGAGGCAATATGCGATCTATGATTCAAAGGGCTCTTCTTATAGTGCTCCTTGCAGTGACCGCAGTCTGGGTTCCCAGACTTTGCAATGCACAGGAGTACCGCGCAACCATCACTGGAACTGTAGCCGATACGGCGAAAGCTGTAATTCCTAAGGCTGCCGTAACAGTACGCAACCTCGACACGGGTGAAGTGATTAACACCTTGACAAGCGCTGCCGGCGCTTACACGGTGCCGTATCTTCGTCCCGCTCAGCGGTATGAAGTCACGGTGGAGGTGCCCGGCTTCAAAAAGACGACGCATCCAGCCGTTGTGCTCAGCATCTCGCAAGTCATTACGCTGGACTTTACCTTACAGGTAGGGAATGCGGCCAGCGAGGTAGTCACGGTTGTCGCCACAGAGAGTCAGGTAGCCCTTGATTCGGATACAGCCGACCGCGGCACCGTTGTTGACAACAAGACCATCACTGAACTGCCGATTGACGGCCGCAACCCGCTGGCGCTGCTTGATGCCGTAGCCGGCGTGACCAATGAAAATGGCCCCGGATCCCAGGGCGTCGCATCCGATATGTATAACGCCTCCTTCTACACCATTAATGGCGGGGCAGCGCAAAACACCGAGTACACCATCGACGGCCAGCCGGATAACTCGATTCCCTGGTATTCCAGCGGTCCGTCCTCCATTCCCTCGGTGGACGCCATTCAGGAATTCAAAATCATCACCAATCCCTACGACGCGCAACTCGGACGCACCTCCGGCGGCGTTGTCAGCATGGAGCTGAAGTCCGGCACCAACAGCTTGCATGGATCAGCCTATGAATTTGCCAAGCGCGGCTATATGGACGCCAATCACTGGGTCAACAATCTTACCGGTACGCCGCGTCCTGCTCACACGGAAGACCAGTACGGCGCCGAAATCGCTGGCCCTGTCCGCATTCCTCGCTTGTACAACGGCCGCGACAAGACCTTCTTCATGTTTAACGCGGAGTTTTATCGGCAGAAGCTGCCCCAGTACGGGATGTACGACGTTCCAAATCCGGCGTGGGTGAACGGCGATTTCTCCGGATTTACAGATAGCAACGGCGATCTCTACCCCGTTTACGATGTCAATACCGCGAACGCCGCGAACGGCTATGCCCGCTCGATCTTCCAGACCGCGAATACCGGGTCAACAACTTGCGGCAACGCGCAGGGATACAACTGCGTACCGACCAGCCGCTTCAATCCGATTGCGGTCAAGATTGTCAACATGGCCATATCTGCCATGACGCCTACACCGAATGCGATTGCCGGCGAACAGCCCTGGGAAAACATCTGGGTGAATCGGCAACCGCAAAACAACACGATGAACAATTACATCGCCAAGGTGGACCAGGTTCTCGGCGCGAAGGATCGGATGTCCTTCAACTACATTCACGACACCAATGTGGTGGACTTCCTTTTCACGCCATCCGGAGTTCCCTGGGCGAACGGCGAGCACTTCCAGGAAAACCACCAGAACGCGGGCATCGACTGGATTCATACGCAGCGTGACAATCTGCTCTTTGACGTGCATACCAGCTATCAGCGGTATTGGAGATCTGACGGCGAGCCGCAGACCTGGGATTACGACACAACCCAACTGGGTTGGTCCTCCGCGTTCATCAACTCACTTCCTCTGAAGACGGGCTTCCCGCAGATCTCCTGGACCATGCAGCAGCCTTACTCGGCTCAAGGGCAGGGGTACGGAAGCTGGCCGCTTATGTCCAGGGATCGCTATTTGATGCCTGATGATACGTTTAGCCTTGCACCGACCGTGACCTGGAACAAGGAAAAGCACTCGCTGCGCGCCGGAATTGACCTGCGCACTACGCACACCTCTGCCGATATGAACGGGACCAATATCATGCAGATCGTATCTGGCGGCGCGGCAACCCAGGAGTACTGGGACCAAGGCAGCTACGACGACGGCGCTCAGTTGCCCGACGGCATGAATTCCGCCGGCCAAAGTGGCAATGCGTTCCTGGACTTCCTGCTCGGTCAGCCTACGGGAGACTCCAGCCATTCCGGTGTCTCCGTGCAGAACTCAGTGTTTCCCACCTACACCTGGCATTACATTGCACCATGGGTGCAGGATGACTGGAAGGTTACGCCCCGGTTTACCGTGAATCTGGGCTTCCGTTATGACCTGGCGTCCGCGCCTACGGCGCGTCACAACTGGTTGAGCACGGGATTTGACCTGAATGCAACGAATCCTCTGGATTCATTGGCGCTCGAATCTCAATTCCCCAACCTGCAGGGCGGAAAACTGGAGGGCGGTTACACCTTTGCCACCTCGGGAGGCCGTTCCGCGGCATGGAACACGGACTACACCAAGTACCAGCCGCGCCTGGGATTTGCGTATCTGCTCCGTCCCACCACGGTCATTCGCGGTGGCGCCGGACGTCTGGTGCAGGCGCAGATGGGCGATTGGCCGTCGTCGGTAGGATTCTCACAGGCTCCGAACTTCGTGAACACGCTCGACAGCGGACGAACGTACGTCAACTCCGACACTCCGGACGGCATGCTGAGCAATCCGTATTTCAACACCGGCGGCATTCCTGCAATTCCCGGCGTCTCCGCCGACCCGGCAACCAAGGTTGGCTTGGGGACCAACGTCGGGTTGAGCGCCAGTTTCATGAATCCGAACCACAAGTGGCCTTACGTCTACCAGTACTCGCTGGGCGTGCAGCAAACCATCGGCAGCACCGGCAAGCTGGACATCAGCTACGTGGGCAGCAGCAGCCGGGCGGGGGATGAAAGCAGCCAAAACCTTGCGATGGACGAAGATCTGCGGGCGACGTGCAATGATCTGCTCTCAACGACGTCGAATCCGGAACCGCGCATAAAATGCCAAGCGCTGGTTCCCAATCCACTCTATGGAGTTACCGGAGTTCAAGGCTCCTGGTATTCTTCTCCAACCAAAAGCATCCTCAATGTGAACTCGAAGTATCCTCTTTTTAACAATTCAGTTACCGAAAATGGCATGAACTGGGGAAAGAGCTGGTATAACTCGCTCCAAACCACTTACTCGCAGCGGACGGACTGGGAGCAGTTCAACGCTTCCTGGACCTGGTCGAAGACCATGCAGTCTGGCGGATATGTGGACCGTGACTACCTGGTTCCCATGCGCTCCATTGCCGGCGCGGATCGCACCCATCGCTTTACTCTGACAGGCGTGGTCAATGCGCCTGTTGGACGTGGCAAAAAGTATTTCTCCAACATAAGCCGCCCGGCGGACGCGGTGGTTGGCGGATGGGAAATCGGTGAGAGCTTCTTCCTGGAAACGGGACAACCCTTCTCAATGCCGAGTGGCTACAATCTAATCGGTGATATTCATGGCCCCAAGATGAATCAGTCGGGCAACTACCTGCAGGATCTGGGCGTGAATCACTGCGTGTGGCAGTGGGTCGCCGCCACGAGTCCAGCAGCCGGTTCAACACCCGGCTATTTCAAGCCCAACCCCAACGTCACCCAGCCCTTCAACTGCAATCAGGGTTCTGGATGGTATCCGACCACGCCGGCCTATTCACCAGTCACCTCACAGCCTTACTCGGCGGCTATCCGTGCGCCGGGAACCAACCAGTTGGATATGAACCTTGCCAAGATGTTCAAACTGGCCGAGCACGTCAATCTACAAACCCGGATGGAAGTTACGAATGTACTCAATCATCCGACGTTTTACTGGGATGTTTCCAACAGTCCTACGGCTTGGGATTTCGGTACGGTCGACAAGAGCTGGGGACAAAGCAATAATCCGCGTTACGTACAGATCGCCGTCAAGGTTCTGTGGTAAACGCAACCAACATCTCATAGAACCGACTCAGTGCCTAGAAGTATTAGGCACTGAGTTTTTTTAGCTCTTGACCGGAAATCCCGGCGTAAGCCACAAACCCTCGACAGGAGTATTGCCCATGAAATTAAGACTTTGCGCACTCACGTGCTTGCTAGTGTTCTGTTTGCTCATCACTCCGTATCCATCGGCCGCTGAGCAGCCATCCACGCTGGTGATCTCCGGCTTTACCGCTTATTCAGAACCCAATCCCGAGGCGCTGGAAATTCCCGAATCGAATCCAATCACGGGCTGGTCTGATGCCGGAGTGACTCTGGCCTGGTATGGGCAGATCAGGACTCCGGGCAAGCTGACTATCGCTGTTCGTCTGCGCCTTCCCAAGGGGAGCCAATCGGCCCTGAGCATGAAGGTTGGCGGCCTAACTTTGGCGACGCGGAAGGTGAGCGGTTCTGCAGACCCTGTTACGGTCTCATTTGGCTCATACAAGATTGAGAAGCCCGGTGATTATCGTTTTGCGCTTACCGGTGTAAAGAAATCCGGGCCGGTCTTTGCCGAGATTGATTCACTGCTGCTTGATGGTCCGGCAGTCAAGGACGCTCTCTTCAATCTGACGCCACAGCGCGGCGCGCCGTCGGTTCATCTTACCTTTCCTGTGCCGGAAGGCGTGCAGGCGAAGTGGTTCTACAACGAAGTTACTGTAAAGAAGGATCCTATCTGGACGTACTACGAAGCCTGCGGTTTTGCTCGCGGTTATTTTGGGATTCAGGTGAATAGCCTTTCCGAGAGGCGCATCATCTTCTCCGTCTGGGACAGCGGCAAGGAACCCGTAAACCGCGATAAAGTGGATGCGGAGAATCGCGTTCAGCTACTCGCGAAGGGCCCGGACGTTGTGGCTGAGAGTTTTGGAAATGAAGGGACCGGCGGCCATAGCCATCTGGTCTATCCCTGGAAGACCGGCGCGACGTATCGGTTTCTAGTCAGTGCACAGCCCGACGGAGCGTCCACAATCTACACCGGCTGGTTCTACTTTCCGGAGAAGCAAGCCTGGGGGATGATTGCGAGCTTCCGCGCGCCGAAGGATGGAAACTACCTGCGCGGCTTGTACTCCTTCAATGAAGACTTCAGCGGCGCCAATGGGCAGCAGCAGCGTCTGGCGGAGTTTGGCAACCAATGGATCAAGACGACGGACGGGCGCTGGATAGAACTGACGAAGGCGCGCTTTACCCATACGGCTCGCGGAATCTACAAAGACCGCATCGATCGTGGGGCGGGTGTGATTGGCGATCGTTTCTATCTGACAAACGGCGGCTTCAAAGCTGAATCCATGGAGTATGGGGACCAAATCAGCCGCCCAGCAAGCGGAATTTCTCCCGACGTGGTGCTTCCCAACACGGCTGGCCAAACTGGCCGCTAGGATGGACTCATAGGCCGCGGCATTTCAATGAGACGATTGATGGGCAACAGAAAGCCGGCTTGCAGATACGCAAGCCGGCTTTCTGTTGGTGCGTCAGGAAATTAGCGCGGTAGAGCTTCGAGGTTGAGCACCTGAAAAGGTTCCAGATGAAAGGTGTGAGGCGTGCCGGCGTCGAACTTGATTGCAGGTTGCGCGGCTGAGTCGGCCCACGGAGAGCGCGCAACATAATGGCGCGGTGCGTTGCTTGGCAGCTCGAAAGTCTGATCAATGTCGAGCGTAATCTCCTGGGCATGATCGCTCGGATTGCGCAGGGTGAGGATTGCCTTCTCAGGAGACCATGCGGCCCATCCATACACCTGAAGCCAGTGCGGATCTCCGCCGATCCAGTGCGTATCCACCAGCGTGGAGGCATTGCGGCGGGACCACTTGGCAGCTTCCGCAAGCACATCCCAATTAGCCGGCGTCAGCAGCGAGGGCGTAATGTACATTTCCTGTAACTGCGTTCCTTCTCCGAAGTAAGAGCGAACCTCGTTGGCGAAGTCATTGCCGGGATCAGTAGAAAGGCCGGCCGCAGTCTCCTGCCGCGCGTAGACGATGCCGTGAAGCATCAGGGAATTGAGAGGATAAAGGCGGCCTTGTTTGACGACCTCGTCATAGGTGTCAGCATCGCGGTAAGTGATCCAGCGTTCGCGTTTTGTTCCCAGACCCTCACCTTCCGTGTCTGAACCACCGCGCCAAATCGAGTCCGCATAAATGAGCCAGAACGGAGAAGGATAGGTCCCGGTAGTCAGATTGACAAAGAGATCGGGTTTCAATTGCCGCAGATCGCTGATCAGGTGAATGGCTGCGTCGAAGTCGCTGCTGAACGCGCTGCCCTTTACCACGTGATCGGCGTTTCCGGTGCCGTCAAATTTGAACTGATTGACGCCGTACCGGGTGACCATCTCTGCTGCTGCGTCGTGGAAGCGCGCGTAATACTTGGGGCCGGAGAGTGCCAGAAGGCCGTCTGCCAGCTCATAACCGCCCTTTTTCGCGGTTGCTACGCGCTCATCCTTTGGATGGCCATAACCGCCCCATGGCGACAGCCAGACACCGGGCGCCGTGCCATATTCGGCTGCGGCCTTTTGCAAGGGTGTAAATCCATCTTTGAAATCAGCGCGTATTTTCCAGAGATCGTTGTGGTCGTCCCAGCCGTCGTCAAACAGAAACGAATCCAGGGTTACGCCGCGCTTTTTGTTCAACTCCTCGCCAATGGCATGAATGCGGTCCAGCGCATCCTCCTGGCTGTAGGGGGTAAAGTAGCCAATGTCGAACCAGCTGTTGTAATGCAGAAAAGTGCGATAGGGGTGCGCTCGCTCGCGTTCGATGTAGGTGAGGAAGTTGCGGCGCATTTGTCCCGCGGGCGCAACGCCCACAACCGCGGAATACTCGGCGGAATGGCCAGCGCCAATCGGCACGCCGCTCTGCAATTCGCTGACAGCGTGGTCACCGACAACGCTGCTTGTCGAGAGTGGTGATTCGAAGCCGAGATAGAAATTGCCAGCGGTCAGTGGAGAGCCTTTTACCGTGCCGGCAATGGCAACTTTGGGTGAATGCACATCGATCATCACGACGCCGCTCACCGGCGCGGGCTTGCTGCCTGCCGTAATGGTCAATACCTGGCGAATGTAGCCCGAGCCCTGGCGAAGAACAAGGGCCCAGTCGGCCTTGAACTGCCCGCCTGGATCTTCAAGCTGATAGTGGACAGCGACACCAGAGAGTCGCTCCGCGTATCGTGAGGCAACCGGGTTCGCTGCCAGATGCTCCACCCTGGCCGCTCCGCGTATCGTGAGGCCTGACGCCCGCAGCACCCCGATTCCCTTGAGATCGATGGAGAATGGGTCGCCGAGTCGCACAGAGGAGTCCTGGGCCGATTCTTCAACGCTCTTGTTACGAATCACCAACCCGGCAAGGTGTCCATCCTGGACCTTCCACTGGGCCGCAATCTGGCGATTCTGGAGCGTGCCGCCGGTTTGCTCATTGACTGATACCACTGGATCGTCCCCGGCAGCCTTTACAGCAGTCTGGGAAAAGGAAGTGAGCGAAGCTGCGGAAGATATGCCAATCAACAGCGCCAGGATTTTTGGCGAAAGGCGGTTAGGCAGCGATAAGCGGAATCGAAATTCCATGGGTCTCTCCTCGTCGAACATATGCGCACAAAGCGTTACAGAACTGGAATGCGGCCATAACGCAATCAAACGTAAGTATAGCAAATCGTTTACATCAAATCGCAGTATAATAAGCGGCGAGAAAAACAAAGAATTAAGGCGGAACCGCGGAATCAGGTTCATCCCTTGCGCCCGTCCTGTTTCTCCCTAGCTCCCAAATGGGGGCTGGGTAGGCATATTCTACGAAACGGTGAGTTCGCCTGTCTGGTGGTTGGCTGGCAACACAGCGCAAGGTCTTTAGTGAAGACAAAGCCTGGAATGTCTTTAGATATAATAGTTTGGTTGCAGTGAAGCGCGATGGGATTGGACTCCAGGCCTCTACCCTGCGGCCGCGCTTTCACAATCAGCGTAGCGTTTTCTATGCTGATATTTAATAAAGCATTTCGTAACATTGCGTATACTTACGTCTTGCTGCTACACTCCGCACAAGTGTTATCCCAGCGCGCGAAGTCCTGAAGATCGCAGGCGGGAAATCAGGAGGGCAAATGAGTTGTATTTCTAGGCCGTGGATACGGGGCCTCATCTTTATGACGTTGTGTTCACCCCTCGCCATGAGCCAGACCGGAGACCTGAAGGTACTCTTGCAGGATGTTCACGCTGTGGGCACACATGCCAATGAAGAAGAGGGGCCGGCCGCAATTGCCGTCATCGGGGAGCAGGCATTTCCTGTAGTCGTGGGCCTCGCGGAGGGTAAGACCGTGCTGCCGGTTGTAGCCGCAGCGCGATTCGGAAAAGGACGCGTGGTTGCGCTGGCTGAGAAGGGCTTGCTGGGCGATGTGAGTGGCGCGCCGGTGCACGACGACGACCGATTCCTCGCCAATGCGATTGCCTGGGTTCGCCCGGCAGGGCAGCGCAATGAAACCACGCGCATTCGGGTTCTCGATCTTCCCGGCATGGCCGAACACTTGCGGGCTGCCGGATATTTGGCGGCGCAAGCGGATTCATCGTGGAACACATCCGGCTGCGACGTGATCGTGGCCGCCGTGGATAAGGTAAGCCCGGCGCAGGCCGCTGCTTTGCGCAAATTTCTCCAGCGCGGCGGCGGTTTAATCCTCGCGGCCTCTGTATCGCACTGGGAAGACCAGAGTTCTGATGGCGTCGATGTGCAGAACTACCCTGGCAATGCGATTCTGGCGCAAGCCGGCATTCTGTGGACCGATGTGGATGTGCAAGGGAGCGCGGATGGCGCTTATGCGGTGCGCCAGGAGATTCCAGCCATGGCCAGCGCCGCTCCGGCATTCGCGGTAATTCGTGCGTTGCGGGAAGGCAAAACGCAATCGGCCGCGGATCTGGCCCAGGCATCGCGAGTTCTGCTGACCACGGCGGGGATCGTACCGGCTGATGATCGTCTCTTTCTGCCGCAGTTTCGCAAAGAAATGGAGGGATTCCATCCCGACCACTATCCTTCAGCGAAGAAGCCGGTTGATAAGGCCGATATGCTGACCCGCCTCGCCATTGCGCTGGACCGTCACGATATGGACATTGCGCATCCTGAAACCATGCGCCCCTATCCATCGGCCGCGGAGTTTCCCGGCGCGGTGCCGGTCGGCACTCCTACTGTTACTCGGCAAATTGCGGTGGATACCAGTCATCCCCGCTGGCACAGCACGGGTCTCTATGCCGCGCCCGGACAGTTGATTACGGTGGATGTACCGGCCAGTATAGCGAACCAGGGTTTCGAGGTGCGGATTGGAGCGCACACTGACACGCTCTGGCATCTGGCCAAGTGGGAGCGGTTCCCCGACATTTCCCTGGCGTTCCCGATTCGCGGGAAGCACGTTCGGATTGCCAGCCCATTCGGTGGCCTGATCTATCTCCAGGTTCCCACCAAGACCACGGTGAGCAGTTTTACAGCAACGATCAGCGGCGCCGTGGAATCGGCTCGGTTCGTTCTGGGCGAAACGACGCCGGAACAGTGGGCGAAGGAGCGGCGCGATGCGGTGGCTCCCTGGGGCGAGGTGGAGTCTGGCAGCTTGATTCTGACCGCGCCTCTGGCGGAGTTGAAGAAATTGGACAATCCCATTGAGCTAATGGGCTTCTGGGGAAAAATCATGGCGGCGCAGGCTGACCTTGCGGGCTGGCCGCCGACGCCGGCTTCACCTGAACGCATCGTCTTTGACCAGCAGATTTCCGCCGGTTATCTTCACTCCGGCTATCCCATCATGGGACCACTTTCGCTGGCAGGCCCATCGCTTTCCACGGCGCACATGGAGCAGTCCAACGATTTCGACGGTGGACGCTGGGGCTATTACCATGAACTGGGGCACAACCACCAGAGCGACGACTGGACCTTCCGGGGCACGGTGGAAGTTACGGTCAACCTATTCTCCCTCTATTCATTTGAAGCGGTGAACGGGATTCCAGTTGCGCAGAATCCGCGCGGCTCCGCTAAGTTCAGAAAAGAAGAGATGCAGCACATCAACTGGAAGACTCCGGATTTCAGCAAGCTCGATGCCTTCCAGGCTCTGGTCATGTACGAGCAGTTGCAGCAGGGCTTTGGCTGGGATACATTCAAGACGCTCTTCCGGAAATACCGCGCGCTGCCTGACGCGGAGCGGCCAAAAACCGATCTGGAAAAACGGGACCGCTGGATGGTGGAGTTCTCGCGCCAGACAGGGAAGAATCTGGGGCCTTTCTTCCAGGCGTGGGGTCTGGAAACTTCGGCCGAAGCGCGGGCTTCAATCCGCAGTCTGCCTTGTTGGGCGCCGGAGGAGTTGCCTGTTCAGCCCTGTGCCGCAAATTGATGTCGATCAGAACCGGTTTCGCGAAGAAATCGCGTTCCGAAACTCAGCTTCGATCTGCGATCATCACCGTAATCGCGGATCGAAGCTACGATTCTGTAGGGGGTTCTTCTCATGCTGAGAATCGTGTGTCCGGGCAGGCCCGTGTTGATGTCGATGGCAGCAGCGCTGTTGGTGGTTCTGGGTTTAGGTTGCAGCTTTGCCGCCCAGCCGCCCGCTTCTTCTTCCGTTGTCCCTGTGCGGGTTTGGCAGGGCACGGTGGATATCCCGGCCTCTGAAATGGGCCTGCCTGACCCCAATCCGCCCTTTGACTATTTCGTTCAGGACTACCGCCACATCTACCCCTACACTTCGCTTTCGAATCTGACGGGGCGTTCTGTTCCGAGACGGTGGCGCACTCTCAATCTGGAAAATGAATTCATCCGCTGCACCGTGTTGCCCGACCTGGGCGGCCATATTGATCGCTGCACGGACAAGCGAAATGGCGCGGAGATGTTTTATGCCAACCCTTCGGTGAAGTTAGCCCGTATCGCATACAGGGGAGCTTGGTCAGCGCGGGGAGTGGAGTTTAACTTTCCTGTTTCGCATAACTGGATGACCGTGTCGCCCGTGGATTTCTCAACGTCTACGGCTCCCGACGGAAGCGCTTCGGTATGGGTTGGGAATCGGGACCGGGTCTACGGCATGCAATGGCAGGTGCAACTCACGCTGCGATCGGGCCAGGCAGTGCTCGAAGAGCATATAACCATCGATAACCCGAGTAACTCGCGCCATCGCTTCTACTGGTGGACCAACGCGGGGGTGCAGTCGTGGGACGACAGCCGGCTTTACTATCCGCAGCAGTATTCAGTCTTCCACGGTTTCACTGATCTCGACACCTGGCCGGTGAATTCGGCGGGGGTTGATCTGAGCGTGGTAGGAAACCATAAATATGGGCCTGTTTCACGATTCAGTTATGGCAGTGCCGAGCCTTATATGGCGATCTATCATCCCCGCACCCATGCAGGACTGGTGCACTACTCTTCCGCCGACGATTTACCTTCGAAAAAAGTATTCTCCTGGGGAAATGACGCGGATGGAATGAACTGGCGCGAGGCCCTTTCTGACAATCACAGCGCCTATGTGGAGTTGCAGGCGGGCTTGTTCCGGGACCAAGAGACGCACGGATTTCTTGAACCTCAGCAGTCGATTCACTTCTCCGAGTACTGGATCCCCATTCAGGATTTGGAGGAAGTCACGCGCGCCAATCGCAACGCCGTACTTTCCATCTCGCGGAAAATGGCGGCGGATTCCAGCAGCGGATCGCTCAAGGTTTCGATGAATGTTACGCGCGAGTTCCCGCAGGCAACCGTAACAGTGCGGGACGGCGCGCGGGTTCTCTCCAGTCAGCGCGTTTCTCTTTCTCCCAAGGACACCTGGCACAAAGTGTACGCGGCCTTGCCCGTGGCGGCAGCTTACACGGTGGTGGTCACTGATCGGGAAGGAAATGTCCTCCTTGAACATACTGAAGGACAGTACGACTTCACCCCCAAATCTGAAATCCCGGCCCGGCTTCCGCCCGCCTACGTCTATCCTCCCGTCAACCAAAGGAGCGAAGACGACTTTGTAGAATTCGGCGCCGATCAGGAAAAAGATGGGAAGTTGCTGGAGGCGAGTTCGACCTACGCGGAAGGCTTGAAGCAGTTTCACGACAGCGTGGCATTGCATCGGTCGCTTGGCCGTCTGGAGGTTGCGCTGATGCGGGATGCCGCGGCTGCCAGCGATTTGCGGTTTGCCCTCGACCGGGTCAGCAACGATCACGAGGTCGCGTATTATCTCGCCCTGGCGCAGTTGAAGCTGGGAGACTCCGGTGGTGCGCGCCGTTCCCTGGAGGCTGCCGAACAATATGGCGTTTATCGTCCGGCAGCGCGGTTTGAGTTGGCCGCGATGGCCAGCCGGCAAGGGCGGCTCGCGGAAGCTCAGCACACACTGGAGAGCATCGCGGCTGAAGCTCCGGGCGAGTACCAGGCCAGTGCGCTCAACGTATCCCTGTTGCGATTAACGAACCAGAAATCGGCAGCCAGGGAACGTCTTGCGGCCCTGCAACATGATTTTCCGACGGACTCCTTTCTACGTCTTGAGGCCGTGCTCCTTGGCCAGCCGGACTCCGCGTTGTGGGCGCATCTCGCCGCCGATCCCGAGCGAATTGTCGAAATCGCCGCGCAATATATGCACTTCGGGTTGTACGGCGAAGCTATCGATTTGCTTGCTCATTCCTATCCTGCCAGTGAGGCGGGCACAAGCGATCCGGGCACTCCCTCGCCGGCGCAGTACCCGTTGATTGCGTACTACCGCGGCTATTGCCGCTATGCCGCGGGACAGGACGGTTCAGCGGACTTTGCTGCCGCGGCCAAGATGCCCACGGATTATGTCTTTCCGAATCGTCCTGAACAACTGGATATTTTTGCGCGCGTGATTGCGGTAAACCCCAAGGACGCCAGCGCCCACTACTTTTTGGGGTCCCTGTACATGACAGGGGGAATGGTAGAGCAGGCCCTGGCGGAGTGGGAACTCACGCGCCAGATTCGCCCAGGGATTCCAACTTTGCTGCGCAGCATGGGTTTCGCCACGCTGGCTTCTCACGGATCGCCACAGCGCGCGCTGGAGCTCTTCACCGAGGGAACCAGGCTCGACGCGAAAAATGCCAGTATTTACCTAGCAGCCCGTGGTTAAAGTCGGGGTTTGATGCGATACAAGCATGGGTTCAAAACGTCTAACAAGTATGGCGATGGGCAGGCGTGAAGATCAGCAAAAGCAAGAACCGTTATGGATTGCGCATAC
>Ga0255356_1000211_pt1 | contig 40887 bp, 28 predicted proteins | sample HBST100metaG_FD_189944 | JGI IMG/M metagenome (GOLD analysis project Ga0255356, IMG submission 189944) | Peat soil microbial communities from Stordalen Mire, Sweden - H.B.S.T100 | ecosystem: Environmental > Terrestrial > Soil > Wetlands > Peat | place: Sweden: Norrbotten County, Stordalen Mire...
AAGATCGTCTTGCTTCCCGGTCAGTCAACAGCCGAAGAGTTTTCAACTTTGGTCCATGAGCTAAGTCACGAAATGTTGCACAAGGCCGACCGTCGCACGGAAACAACCAAGACGGTACGCGAAACAGAAGCCGAGGCGATTGCCTTTGTGGTGGGCAAAACTATCGGCCTCGACACAGGTCGAGTTTCGGCGGACTACATACACCTTTACCACGGAAACGCGGCGCTATTGGCCGAGAGTTTGGAAGTTATCCAGCGTACCTCAGCCGTCATTCTTTCCGCGCTTGAAACACCAAGAGCGGAAGAGACGCAAGAAGCAGAACCGGAACTGGCGAAAGCCAGCTAACCAATACTTTTCAGCGGCGGGCGGCCTCATGCCGTCCGCTCCACCACCGGAACGCCCAACCCGCTCAAGGAGAGCAACTATGAACCCGAACACCACCACCGAATACCGCGACCTTCCCCTTGCCGTCCTCACCGAGTCCACCACCAACCCACGCCGAATCTATGACAATGCCGCGCTCAAAGAACTTGCCGAAAGTATTCGAGTTCAAGGAGTGCTTTCGCCCTTGCTAGTGCGGCCTTTGAATGAGCGCGGCTTTGAGATCATCGCCGGAGCGCGACGCTATCGCGCCGCGAAAATGGCAGATGCCGAAACCGTTCCTGTGCGCATCGTCAACCTTACCGACGCGGAAGCGATGGAAGCCGCTCTGGTCGAGAATTTGATTAGAGCCGATGTGCATCCGATGGAAGAGGCCAACGGATTCCGCGCTCTTCTCAACTTGGAAGAGCCGAAATACTCCATTGAACAAATTGCCGCCCGTACTGGAAAGACACCCGCGTTCGTGGCTTCGCGTTTGAAATTGACCGAGCTTGCGCCCGTTGTGGTCGATGCGTTTTACCGCGAGGAGATCGGCACCGGACACGCGCTGTTACTTGCGAAGCTGCAACCCGCACAACAGGAAGAGGCGCTCAGTGCTTGCTATCAAGAGCAGTATGGAAGCAATAACAAGTCGAAGCGCACTTTGCTACCAGTGCGCAATCTTCAACAGTGGATTGAGCACAACATCCTCTTGGAACTCGCATCCGCGCCATTCTCAAAAACGGATGCACGGCTTGTGCCGGAGGCTGGTTCTTGCGTCGATTGCCCGAAGCGCACCGGGCATAACAAGCTGCTCTTCGCAGACATGGGAACAGGGCAGAAGGATTCATGCTCAGACCCGAAATGCTATGCCGCAAAGTTGGACGCGCACATCCGGCAGACCATCGCAGCGAAACCCAAGCTGGTACAAATCAGCACGGCATACGGGCCAACGAAGGACGGCAGCGCCACCGTCCCGCGCAATAAGTATGTCGAGATTCACAGCGAGAAACCGACCAACCCGAAACAGCGCGATTGGCCGGAGTACAAAACCTGCAAGTTCACCACCGAGGCCATTGTCACCGAAGGCAGTGAAAAAGGCGAATTGCGGCGCATTTGCTCAAATCCAGATTGCCCTATCCATCACGCCCGCAAGCAGCGAACAACCGCCGATGCAGTCATCAAGGCCGAACAGGAAAAGCGTCGCCGCGAGGAGGCGCTGGCGCAGACTACAGGCTTGCGCGTATTGAAGGCCATCGGCGAGGCCGTTCCCGTCCGCCTGATGAAACGCGACCTGTTGTTTGTGGTCGAGCGTCTCGCCGCCGTTTTGGACGAGCGCCGTCTTGCCATCATTTTGCGCCAACACGGCATTGGCAAGCCAACCAGCGCAGCCGACGCCTCGGCCAAGTTGCTTGTGTCCTTTCTTCGCAAGTCCGATGAAGGCACGCTTGGACGCCTGTTGGTTGAAGTGGCCATTCTGCAAACGGCGCACTCGCCGAACGACTCCAGCAAGGCGCTTCGCGAGGCCGCCGACTACTACAAGGTGGATGTGGCCGCAATCACGTCCAAGGTCAAGTAAGAATTCACCGCGAAGGAAAAGACGAAAGCCACGAAGAAGGTCATGCCGAAGCCACCGGCAAAGTTAGTTAAGAGAGCCCGGGCGGCTTAATTCCATCCAATTACCGGCGGAGCTTACCACACAGGCTCCGCCATTTTTCAGTCTTCTCTGCCCGTCTTCCCACCCTCATTTGCGCTCCCGCATTAGCGGGAGGCCATTTCTCGGGTGAGTAGGCCCAAGGAATTTCACCCCAAGCCCCTCGCAGAATCGTGCGTAAATCTCTCGATTTACACGGCTCCCATTATCCAACCGAATATCTGGTAACGCTCCAGTAGAAAAACATCTGAGGAAAGCTGTTCTTCATCTTGATGAGCCATTGCACACTGCCCTGCTTTCGCAGTTCCAGTGTCTTGTATTTGCGTCTGGCCCATTGCATCAGCTTGCCATCGAAATACATAGCAAAGCTGTGCATCGCCGATGGGTAGAACTCCCCAAAGTAATTCCACCAGCCACGTAGTACCGGATTGTATTGCTTCGCCAATTCAGCCAGCGTAGCTGTTGTCTGACGATGGATGCGCCAGCCACGCACCTTCTTCCGCATTCGTTTCAGAGCATCGGCACTCACACCCGGCAAAAAGCCTGTGAATCTCCGGCCTTGACTGTTGACGGCCTTCCTTGGGCGAAATGTAAATCCAAGGAATGTGAACTGAACATGTGGATAAGAGGCATTGCGGCCACTGCTCTTGCAGTACACAATTCGCGATTTCTCCGGATGGATCGTCAACCCGCATTCCGCCAGTCGCAATGCGATGGACCGCATTACTTCTTCTGCCTGTATCCGATTTCGGCAGTGAACCACCGCGTCATCGGCATAACGGGCAAACGGACAAGTTGGATTGGTGCGTTGCATCCAGACATCGAACGCGTAGTGCATGAACAGGTTCATCAAAATCGGACTGACTACTCCGCCTTGCGGTGTGCCGCGTTGCCGCGCCACCCGTTCGCCGTCTGTGGTCTCGAACGGAGCAGTTAGCCACCGTTCGATATACAGCAGTATCCAGTCCTCCTTAATGTGGCTGCGGACCGCTTTCATCAAGAGGCCATGATCGATCTGATCGAAGGCCGACTTGATGTCAAACTCCACCACCCAGGCATATTGCCAGCACCGTTTTCTGGTGACGGCAACCTCCTGTTTCGCCGACTTTCCGGGCCGATACCCATAAGAATCCTGGTGGAATATCGGGTCCAGTGTCGGTTCGATGATGCGCTTGACCACGGTCTGCGCAATGCGATCAGATACAGTCGGAATACCGAGCTTTCTCGTACCGCCCTTTGCCTTCGGAATTTCAACCTGCTTGACCGGCGGCGGCAGATACGATCCCGACGACATCCGGTTCCACAGTTTGTACAAATTCCTCGACAGGTTCTGTTCAAACATCGCGATGGTTTTCCCGTCGATGCCGGCAGCGCCCCGGTTGGCCTTGACCTGCTGGTATGCATCCCATACTGCGCGCTTCGCAATAACATAAGGTTTTGTTGATGTCATATCACTCATCCCCGCAAAGCAGGTTGGTGATACTTGTCAACTGGATAGCGCTGCCCCTTCGCTCCACTCTCGTTACAAGAGTTTCATCGCTACTACGAGCAGCTCCGTCCCTTGCTCTGGCATCGGTATTCTTCCTCATGGTGTTTGCCATTTGTCATTTCCCTTTTCATCCAGAGCAAAGTTCTCACGTTCCATACCAAAGCCTGTGTTGAGTTCATGCCGCCTTTACACCGACTGCCACCGGGACCGTAAGCAGGTTCCTTCCCGGCTAATCATGGAGCAGGTGGGCTCTCCATTTTCGGCAGTACCTTTACCCGTAACGATGCGTCATCGGCCGGTTTGCTTTCGCTCATCTCCTCAACACTTACCTGACCTCCTGATCGGAAGTCTTTTCCCTCAGTTGTTCACTACCACGCCTTTTGAACGCAGCAGCATGAGGCGGTTTGAAGCCTGCTCCTGCAAGCCGACTTCGGGAGGCCTACTCCCATCTTTGGTACAGCACCGCGAGCTCGCGCTCGCGTTCGTGACACACCCCACCCGACGGGCTTGAACACCTTGCGCGAGGGCAAGGTGTGGGCTGGCTTACGACTTGCTGTCACTTGACCACAACATTGAAGATTACGGTCTCATCCACAACACTTTCCTGGACCACTCTGAGTCGGAAGGAGTTTTGTGGGAGCTGTGAGCAACGATTTCAACTAGTCAAGGCCAATCGAGCAATCTCTCTATCTATGGGGCGGTGGCACTCTCCATATTTTTTGCCACTACAGCACCAGCATTCCCGCGATGGCCGAATTGTCCGTAGATGCTCCGATGCCCCGCTTGGCGCCACCGGCCCAGGCCAATATCCAGACCAAGTAGCATATCCTCTGGCCCTTACGGAGGCAATTGGATCGGTTTTGAAACGAGGGAGATGGTCGAAAATTGGCTCTCCGGGAGACGGTACATAAAAAGTGCCACCGAAACGGGCAGGGATCTCAACCCGCGTCCTCAACCAAATAATGTGTCGCCCGATGTAGGCGGCTGTCTGGTCGAGAAACTGCACGATTCTTGGCCATTCTGGAGAATAGCTGAACGCAGCGCCGGAATAGACGCATAGCGCCGGCAATTCACGTCGCCCTACGGTTACGACTAGATCAGTTCGCAAATGCGGATGCAATGGATGGCTGCTGCGCGATACTTCCGGCTGCAAGGCATAGGCTCTTGGGTGCTTCGATCCATTGAATTCGAGAACAAGAAGACGGAATCGCATCCCCATACCAATTAACCAAGAATCCGACCAATGTTGGATATTCGCTGGCGGATGAGCAATGATTGTTCCCTCCACAACGTCGAATGGGAGTTTTGCTTCGACGCACCGGAGGAATGCGCGGCCTGCCGCATCGTCGCCGAACGGCTGTATTGTTCCAATCCACGCACAAGTGGCATTGCTGCCATCAGGCACGGGAACGCGCTCAAATTGAGGGTAATCGGGAATCTCCGGTGCCGAGCTCGGCGGCACCGGGAGATAGGCAGACGACGTAGCGAGGAGCGCCCCCATTACGCGCCCCAGCACCCAGGAACGGACGGCCTGGAACCGTGCGATGGCGCAGCAATGACAGTGCGCCTGGTGCCGAATGGCTCAGGTTTCTTTGCAGGGCACTCAGGCAGCGAAAGCAGGTTATCAGGTTTTTCGCCATCTGTTTCCGTCTTGAGGTACTCCCGGCGCTCGCGCTCAGCTACGATTACCCAAACACGATGGCCTTCTGGACGGTCGACATAGAACCTGTCGCTGCCTTGTTTGATTCGTTTGATCGCTTCGTCTTCGGTGAAGCGCGTAATGACACCGGTGCCAACTTCGGCACATCCGATTGAGACAATCCGCTCATAGAGCGAATGCTTCTCTTTGCATGTTACCCGGTAGATGGCCATCTGGCCTCCTGAAACGGGAAGGCGCACCGGAGTCCGCCCGGCTGGGGTTCACCGTTTGAGGAACCGTTTGCGAACCGCGGAAATTGGGTTATCATCGCGGTGTGTCCATTTCGCTTGCGGAGTGGCCGGTGAACAGTTGTTCGCCAAAATGGTCGGCAGCGTTCGCGCGCTGCCGACCTTCTCTTTGCTATTCAAAAGTGTGCCAGCTTCCAAGGATAATGTCAACTGCTACGATATGTTTGCCGTAAATGATAAGTATAACTTTACATATAGTCAATTTCTACTTGACAATCAAGAGTGGAGAGGCATTATACTAGAATCTGTGGAAAACGCGGACCCTTCTGTGGAAAACTTGGCCGAGCGCGTGAACTCGCTCTTCGGCCAACGACTAGCTTTGGCGCGACGTTCCCGTAGGGTTTCGCAGGCGGAACTCGCCAACCGCGTAGGCAGGTCCCGTGTAACCATCGCCAACCTGGAGAGCGGCAAGCAGAATGTCCAACTCCATCAAGTTTTTACACTGGCCGCTGCACTAGATGTCCCGGCCACTGAATTGATTCCGGATTCAGTTATGGTCAAGCAAGATCCTCAAACCGCCATCACAGAAGCGTTTATCCAGGCTACGAAATTGACGCTACAAAGTAGGATCGGAGGCATCAAATGAGCACCAGACGAGAGATTGAAGAGACGGTGTCAGGGCTGCTCAAGAGGCATCAGATCTATGGGGCTCCAGTTCCCGTAGATCGCGTAGCTACCGAAGAGGGACTGCCTATCATTGAGCACGCCCTACAAGGTGAGGTCTCGGGAGCTCTTATTAGCAGTAATGGTGTTAGTGCAATAGCGGTGAATAGTGCACACCACTTGAATCGTAGGCGCTTCACCATCGCGCATGAGCTTGCTCATTCTAAGCTCGGGCACAAGGGAGATCAAGACCACATCGATTGGAAGTTCACGGTACTTCGCCGAGACGGCAAATCTTCCGAAGCAAGCGATGTTCAGGAGATTGAGGCCAACCTTTTTGCAGCGAACTTACTGATGCCTCGCGAGTTTCTATTCAAAGACCTGAAGCTCCAAGCGGGAAGTAATGGGGAGGTCGAGCTATCGGATGTGCAACTTTCAGCCCTTGCCAGAAAATACCAAGTTAGTGAGACAGCAATGAACTTCCGCCTGATCAACTTGGGACTAATATCACCGATCTAAGGAATATTTCGACATGAGTCCCATCTCGCCTTCGAGGCCGGGGCACGACGACGGGGTTGTAAACTTATCCTTGATGGATATACCAAGGGAACAAAGCGCCGACGCACTTCAGTCCGCGCTTCGTGCTGCTCGCGAGAACGAGAACAGGTGGGTTGGAATGTCCCCAGAGTTCTCCTCTGACAGCGAACGGATGGAGCAGTGGACCAGTACCGCCAAACTCCGGCGGCACGAAGTCGAGCGGATCGAGGCACTCTTGGCCAATGTGACGGCCCCTTCGAGCCTTCAGCGGCCAGTGTGCAACGAAGCCTTTGAAACGACAGACAGATTGGGAGAGACAGGATGAGCGAATTGGAAATGAAAGCCGAGTTGGAGCGTCTGCGGGCAGAGAACGCTCAGCTCAAGAACAAGAACACAGGCGGGTTGAGCCTCAAGGTCAGCGAGAAGGGTGCAGTATCCCTATACGGAATGGGGCGTTTTCCCGTCACGCTCTACAAAGAACAGTGGCTCCGTATTCTTGCCAGCGCTCCTGAGATCGAGACGTTCATCAGCGAGAACGACGCCAAGCTCAAAACGAAGGAATAGCCAGGTCAGCCAATACCTGGACCATCAGCATTGGAAACATGCCAATGCCGACTCTCGCCCGTCCCGCCCTTTGATGTCCTGCCGCTGCGCACCGGACTTGGTCTGGCCCACCCGACGGGCTTGAACGCGCCGCGAGCGATTATCCTACAAACAGGATCAGCAGAGCAAAGGCACCCATCATGTTCGAACAGGCATTCAAGCGCATCGACACCATTCTCCGCCAGGACGACGGCTGCTCCACCGAACTCGACTATATCGAGCAGACCTCCTGGCTTCTCTTCCTCAAATACCTCGACGCCCTTGAACAGGACCGCGCCCAAATCGCCGAGTTGCACGGGCAGACGCATACCTTTCTTTTAGAGAAGCGTTTCCGCTGGCACACCTGGGCCATGCCGCTCAACGCCGCCGGTGCACTCGACCACAACAAGGCGCTGATCGGCGACGATCTCTGCGAGTTTGTAGACCAGAAGCTGCTCCCCTACCTGCGTGGATTCAAGCAGCGGGCCGACAGCCCCAACACCATCGAATACAAGATTGGCGAGATCTTCGGCGAACTCAAGAACAAGCTTAACTCCGGCTACAACCTGCGCGAGGTCATCGAGCTGGTAGACACGCTCCGCTTTAACTCGCAGACGGAGAAGCATGAACTCTCTGAGCTGTACGAGGCGAAGATCAGGAAGATGGGCAACGCCGGACGCAACGGCGGCGAGTATTACACCCCGCGTCCTCTTATCCGCGCCATGCTCGCGATCGTTCAGCCGTGCATCGGCGAGACCATCTACGACGGCGCTCTCGGTTCAGCGGGCTTTCTCTGCGAATCCTTCACACGGATGAACGAAGAGGCCAAGACCGTCGCCAGCCGCAAGAAGCTCCAGACCAGTACGTTCTTCGGGCAGGAAAAGAAGTCCTTTCCCTTCGCCATCGGCCTGATGAACATGATCCTGCACGGCGTTGACGCTCCGAACATTCTCCACATCAACACGCTGGAGCAGAACAACAACGACATTGAGGAGAAAGACCGTCACCACGTTATCCTTGCCAATCCGCCCTTCGGCGGCAGCGAGCGGCCCGAGGTGCAGCAGAACTTCCCCATCAAGACCGGCGAGACTGCCTTCCTGTTCCTCCAGCATTTCATTCGCAAGCTCAAGGCGGCCGGGCGCGCCGGCATCGTCATCAAGAATACTTTTCTCTCGAATACCGACAATGCCAGCGTCTCGCTGCGCAAGCTGCTGCTCGAATCCTGCAACCTGCACACGGTTCTCGATTGCCCCGGAGGAACCTTCCAGGGTGCGGGCGTGAAAACCGTCGTGCTCTTCTTCGTCAAAGGCTCGCCGACGCGCAAGGTATGGTTCTATCAACTGAACCCCGGCCGCAACCTGGGCAAGACCAACCCGCTCAATGACGATGACCTCGCCGACTTCGTCCTGCGGCAGAAGACCTTTGCCGATTCGCCGCAGTCGTGGTCGATAAAGGTGGCGAACATTGATAAGACCACCTTCGATCTGTCGGTGAAGAACCCCAACGGCGACGAGGAAACCGTGCATCGCTCGCCGGAGGAGATACTGGATGAGATCGCCGCCCGCGATGCCGAGAGCGCCGAAATCTTGCAGGGGATTCGAGGGTTGCTATGACCAAATGCCAGGACTCCAGTCAGCTATATGACGGTATTCGCAGTCTGGTATTGTCAGCTCGCCAGAGCGCCGCGCGCGGCGTGGACCTGCTGCAAGTCTATACAAATTATGAGATTGGCCGCCGCATCTTTGAGCAGGAGCAGAAAGGAGAGGACCGCGCACTGTACGGGAAAGAGCTTCTCAAGGAGCTCGCTGCCCGGCTTGCAGGAGAATTCGGGAGCGGGTTTTCCAGCACTAACCTCAAGTGCATGCGGCAGTTTTATCTGGCGTATCCAGAGCGGGTGCCACGAATTGGTCAGACACCGTCTGGCCAATTGACGGAGTCCACAATAATCCAGACTGTGTCTGGACAATTCCCAGCCTTCCCAATTGGTCAGACAGTGTCTGACCAATTCAAAGAGCTGGATGGTCCACACAAGCGACCATTCTCCCTCAGTTGGTCGCACTACGTCTTCCTGATCACGCTCAAGCCGGAAGAGCGCGACTTCTACGAGATTGAAGCGGCCCAGCAAGGTTGGACACTGCGCGAACTCAAGCGCCAATTCGATGCCGGTCTCTATGAGCGGCTAGCTCTGAGCCGTGACAAACAAGGTATCCGTGACCTTGCGCGGCAAGGCCAACTTGTTGCCAAGCCACAGGACCTCTTCAAGGAACCCTACGTGCTGGAATTCCTCGGCTTGGAAGAAAAGGCTCGTTACTCCGAGTCCGATCTGGAATCGGCCATCGTCACCCACATTGAAAACTTTCTGCTGGAACTGGGCAAGGGCTTCCTTTTTGAGGCGCGCCAGAAGCGGTTCAGCTTTGAAGAAGATCACTTCTTTGTCGATCTCGTCTTCTACAACCGGCTGCTGCGCTGCTACGTGCTCATCGACCTCAAGATCGGCAAGCTCACGCATCAGGACCTCGGCCAGATGCAGATGTACGTCAACTACTTTGATCGCTATGTCCGGACGGAGGCTGAGAACCACACCATCGGTATCGTGCTCTGCAAAAAGAAGAATGAGGCCCTGGTCGAAATCACCCTGCCCAAAGACGCCAACATTCACGCCCGCGAATACCAGCTCTACCTGCCCAGTAAAGAGGAATTGCAACAAAAACTGGAAGAATGGATTGGGGAACAGGGTGGGGTGGATGAGTAAGTCTGTCATTAATGCACAAGAGTGGAAGGCCAAAAATCTAGGAGAAGTTTGCGATGTCATCAGTCGTGGAGTTTCTCCAAAATACATCGATGACGGCGGCATATGTGTCCTGAATCAGAGGTGCATCCGGGGCCATAAAGTTGATTGGACCATCTCTCGCCGTCACGATGAAAGCGTAAAATTGGTGCCGTCTAATCGCTTGCTGCAATTCGGAGACGGACTCATCAATTCAACAGGAACTGGAACACTTGGGCGAGTTGCACAGATTCTCAATCCTCTCGCAGAACCTACCACTGTTGATTCGCACATTACTATTGTTCGGCCAAGGCCAGATCTTTTCTATTCGCAGTTTTTTGGCTATATGCTGGCCGATATAGAAGATCAGTTGAAAGAGAGTGGTGAGGGGTGTGGTGGTCAGACCGAATTAGCGCGTAGCGTCGTTGCGGAAAAGTTCATTGTTCGATTTCCTTCTTGCCTCAAAGAGCAGGAGCGCATCGTCGTCATCCTCGATGAAGCCTTTGAAGGAATAGCCACAGCCAAAGCCAACGCTCAAAACAATCTCGAAAATGCGCGCCACTTCTTTGAGAGCTGCTTGGAGTCGCGATTCTCGAAAGGCGGAGCAGGCTGGTTGTCTAAGCCACTTGCAGAGCTATGCGAGATCAAGCATGGATTTGCCTTCAAGAGTGAGTCTTTTCGACCAAGTGGCGACTATGTGCTGCTGACTCCCGGCAATTTCTATGAACACGGTGGCTATAGAGATCGTGGCGAAAAGCAAAAGTATTATGAGGGGGAGTTTCCGAAGGACTTCCTCTTGAATGCTGGCGATCTATTGGTGGCAATGACAGAACAGGCCGCCGGTCTTCTTGGAAGTCCAATTATCGTTCCGGATTCTGGGGCCTTTCTTCACAACCAGCGACTGGGTCTAGTAACAAGGAGGTCAGGCGTTCCTTGGCTCAACGAGTTCTTTTTTCACGTATTCAATACTTCTGCTTTCAGAAAGGCGGCGCATGACAGCGCCTCTGGAGTAAAGGTCCGCCATACCTCACCCACCAAACTCGGCGAGATCCTAGTGTCATTTCCACAATCCGTGAAAGAGCAGCAGCGATTGGTTTCCGAAATGGAAGAAGCAGCCTCAGGAGCTCAGCAATTAGAGGCCGTCTACAACAAGAAAGTTGCTGCGCTTGACGAGCTAAAACAATCCCTCCTCCACCAAGCCTTCACCGGCAAGCTATAAACTGGTTGCACCCATGCGCAACGAGTCCGAAACCCGCGCCAGATGTAAAGGAGCAGCTATGCAACACCTGCCCGCGCAGTTTGAAAACCAAGCCATCCGCCGCGTGTAAGACGAGCAGACCGAAACCTGGTGGTTTTCTGTGGTGGACATTGTTCAAGTTCTGACCCAACAGCCGGATTCGACGACCGCGCGCAAATACTGGAATAAGCTGAAAGAGCGGCTGAAAAAAGAAGGCAGTCAGTTGGTGACAAATTGTCACCAACTGAAATTGCCCGCCGCCGACGGCAAGAAGTATTTGACCGATGTAGCGACCGCCGAAACGCTGTTGCGTCTGGTGCAGTCCGTCCCCAGCCCCAAGGCAGAACCCATCAAGCTCTGGCTCGCCAAGGTCGGATACGAGCGGATGCAGGAGATGGTCGATCCCGCCCTAGGTCTGGAGCGGACCAGGGAGAATTGGCGCAAGCTGGGCCGCAGCGAAAAATGGATTACACAGCGCATGACCGGGCAGGAGACGCGCAACAAGCTGACTGACTATTGGGCCGTGCATGAGGTCAAGAAGGGGCAGGAGTTCGCCATCCTCACCAACATCATTCACGAGGAATGGTCCGGCGTATCGGTCAAGGCGCATAAAGACCTCAAGGGACTGGAAAGCCAGAATCTGCGCGACCACATGAGCGAGGCCGAACTGATCTTCACCGCCCTGGCCGAGCTTTCTACACGCCAGATTGCGGAGACGACCAAGGCTGTGGGCTTGCCTGCCAACAAAAAGGCCGCCAAGACGGGGGGGCAACATCTCCAAACGCGCACGGCTCGAATTGGAAAGCAAGACGGGGCGAAAGGTCGTCACCGGAGAGAACTACTTGCCGCCGTCTAAATCGAAGAAGAGGCTCAAGCCTTGAAGAACGCGTCTGGGAAAAACGAGTCCGAAACCCGCGCCGAGTTGATCGACCCTGCACTGCGGGCTGCGGGTTGGGGCGTGGTCGAGGGTTCGCGCATCCTTCGTGAGTACCACATCACTAAAGGCCGTCTGCTGGGCGCGGGACGGCGCAGCAATCCCGACACCGCCGACTACGTTCTCGTCTACCGGAACCACAAGCTGGCCGTGATTGAGGCCAAGCGGGAAGAGCTTTCCGAAACGGAAGGCGTGGCCCAGGCCAAGCACTACGCCGCCAAGATGGCCGTGCGCTTTGCCTACGCAACTAATGGCCACAAGATTTACGGCATGGATATGGGTGGCGTTCCGGTTCAGGCTCCCGCCAGCATGGAGGAACCATACGGTCCGGCGGCCATCGCTAGTAGCGAGGGGCTGACAGATCTCTTTCCCACTCCCGAAGAACTCTGGGCGCTCACCTTCGCCGAGCCGAACGCATGGCGAGATCGGTTTGCCCAGGTTCCCTTTGAAGATCGCTCCGGTTCCTGGGATGTGCGCTACTACCAGGACACCGCCATTCAGCGCGTGTTGGAGGCCGTGGGCGAAGGACGGCAGCGTATCCTGCTGACCCTGGCCACGGGCACGGGCAAGACAGCCATTGCCTTTCAGATTGCCTGGAAGCTCTTCAACGCCCGGTGGAACCTGTCGCACCAACCAACGCGCCGCCCGCGCATTCTTTTTCTCGCCGACCGCAACATTCTGGCCGATCAGGCTTACAACGCCTTCTCATCCTTTGCTGAAGATGCCCGAATCCGCATAGCGCCGGATTCCATTCGCAAGGTGGGCAAGGTTCCCACCAACGCCAGCATTTTCTTCACCATCTTTCAGACCTTCATGTCTGGCACCGGGCCGGACGGGCAGCCCGCGCCTTATTTTGGCCAGTACCCGCCGGACTTCTTCGACCTCATCATCATCGACGAGTGCCATCGCGGCGGCGCGAATGACGAGTCCAATTGGCGCGACATTCTCAACTATTTCGCCCCGGCTGTCCAACTCGGCCTGACGGCAACGCCCAAGCGCCGCGACAACGTGGACACCTACGCCTACTTCGGCGAGCCGGTTTACATCTACTCGCTCAAAGAGGGGATTAACGACGGCTTCCTGACCCCGTTCAAGGTGGTCCAGATTTCGACGACCATCGATGAATACGTCTATACGCCGGACGACATCATCGTGGATGGTGAAGTGGAAGACGGGCGGCGATACGTCGAGGCGGACTTCAATCAAAGCATCGAGATCAAAGAGCGCGAAGAGGCCCGCGTCAATATCCTGATGAGCCGCATCGACCAGAAGGAAAAGACGCTGGTCTTTTGCAGATACCAGCCCCATGCCGCGTTCGTCCGTGACCAGATTAACCAGAAGGCGGCGAACAAAGACCCGCTCTACTGCTGCCGCGTGACCGCCAATGATGGCGCGCTCGGCGATCAGTACCTGCGCGATTTTCAGGACAATGAGAAGACGATCCCAACGATTCTGACCACGTCGCAGAAACTATCGACGGGCGTGGATGCGCGCAACATCCGCAACATCGTGCTGCTGCGGCCCATCAATTCGATGATTGAGTTCAAGCAGATCATTGGGCGCGGGACGCGGCTTTACGACGGCAAGGACTTCTTTACGATTTACGATTTCGTCCGTGCCCACCATCATTTCAACGACCCCGAGTGGGACGGCGAACCACTGGAGCCGGAACCAGAGCCAGAACCGAGACCACGACCTGAACCACCTGGGCCAAGGCCAGAGCCGGGGCCAGACGGACCGGAGCCGCCGCAGAGGCTGGTGATTAAGCTGGCGGACGGCAAGGCCCGCGAGATTCAGTACATGACGGCCACCAGCTTCTGGAGCGCGGATGGAAGGCCGATGTCAGCGAACCAGTTCCTTGAGTCGCTCTTCGGCGCGCTGCCGGAGTTCTTCAAAAATGAAGATGAGTTGCGCGCCATCTGGAGCAAGCCCGACACGCGCCGCGCTCTGCTGCGGAACCTTGAGGACAAGGGATTTGACCGTACTCAACTGGCCGAGATTCAACGAGCGCTGGAGGCCGAGCAGTCGGACCTCTATGACGTTCTGGCTTACATTGCCTTTGCCTTGCCGCGCATCACGCGCCAGGAGCGAGCCGACCGGGCGCGGCCATCCATCCACGCCAGCTTTGCGGAGAAGCAGAGATCTTTTCTGGACTTTGTACCCTCGCACTATGTAGCGGAAGGCTTTGAAGAACTGGACCGGGACAAGCTTGCGCCGCTTCTCGAACTCCGCTACCACGCCCTCTCAGACGCGATTCTGGACCTCGGACCAGCACCCGAGATCGGCAAGATGTTTGTCAGCTTTCAGCAGTATCTCTATTGATGAGGGGAAGTACGGCGATAACCATGATCCAACCCTTCCTTGATGGCGGTGAACAGCCCCTCTTGAGGATACGGGAGTCGGCCAATCAAAATCGCCAAATGAGGCTACTGAGCGGTTCAAGAAGGGGAGAGGGAAAAGATCGGCCCCGAAGATTCACGCCGCTTTCGCCCGATAGTCTGGCCAATGGCGCACCGGAATCCGCAGCAGAGATCGAAGCCCGACCTTGCGCTTTTGTAGACCAGTGGCGCAAACGTAGATTTCTTTGCATCTATCCTGCAAGGTATAATTCTGTCTGAAGCGGGAGTAGCTCAATGGTAGAGTAGCGGCTTCCCAAGCCGTTGGTTGCGGGTTCGATCCCCGTCTCCCGCTCCAGATTCAGCAGAAAATTCCACACCTTCCCCCACTGAAAAATCCACAGCATTCTCCAAACCTCCTTACTGTCCATACTGTCCAAAATCGACGGAAATGCGGGACAGTATATGCAAACTGTGCAAGATATGCGCTCAGTTCCGTTCTCGCATCGTATTTAAAATGAATCAATTACAGGATAAGTGTTTGATTCTATACGAGATCGAAAAACCGGTAAAAGGGAACGTCAGCTTCCCAAGCTGAATGTCGCCGGTTCGATCCCGGTCTCCCGCTCCAAAAGAATCAATAGTTTATATGGGCAACAATATATCTGGTTCATCAAGGCTGAAAATAATGGACTTATTCGATGCCGCCCGGATCTTCCTCGCCTTGCTCAATAAGGCTCTTACGGCAGTCTTCTACCAGTGAGGAGATAGCGCGGTACTCATCAAGATGGCTTCCGACCGCCGCAATAGTGAGTCGATCTGCTAATGACGGGCGATACAGATAGTTTGCCTCTTGAAACTCCATTGCGGCTTGGAGGGCGCCTTGCGGGCCTTTTGCTGAATACGTTCCGATGGGGTCTCTCTTCATCGCAACAAGGAACTTCTCGATCTCCGCCACGAATTCAGCGTGACGCTTCCGAATAGCCCCGAAATCCGACTTGGCCTCGCGGTATTCTCTGCGGGTTCTGCCAAGTATCGCGTCTTTTTCTTCCTGCGTCATATCGCCTCACTGACAATTATCAAGATTCCAAGACCTCATTTCCACAAGAAAATGCCGCCCCTCACGGAGCGGCTGTCTTTACTCGCTTTCCTCTACCCTGCCGCTTCTTAGAATTGCCTCGCTGCGGTTTTGCCCGTCAGTTCGGCGTAGGTGATTCTCCGCCCAACGATCTGCGAAACAACCAGCGCAAACCTGTCCGAGTCATTGAGCGGGTTGTCCGGAGTGGCGCGATTGTTGTATCGGAAATCCGAGCTTGCGTAGCGCATATCGCAAAATAGGAAGCAATGACCGGTTCAACCTACCAAACGTAGACGGCGATGACCTTGGCTGGACCTGCAGTGTAATCCTGAACTGTTGTGCTGACAACAATCTGAACGTTCTTTTGGGGCCAATCCTTGGGCGCTTCCTGGAGCGCTTTCGCTAAACCTTTCGGATTCACGATCAAATCGGCTGCAGCATCTGAACCGCTGGCCTCAATTCCCGCGACCAGGACAACAAACTGCCCAGTGTTGGAATCCAGTAGACGAGTTACGAGACCATAATCCTCGCCGATCGAACCATGTTTTGGGGACCAAGAGCGCCCAGAAGTGCCTTGTTCCTGAATCCGAAGCCCCTTTTCGTCGTCAACGTAGGAAAAGTGCAGTCCGGAGGTCAGCTCGATCGTCAACGGGTTGCTGAAGGCGCCGATTATAATGGCGGGGGAATTGCGCAAGTCCGCATACGAAAAGCTGCTGCCAACACGGACTTCGTTGTCCCTGCCCTGACGACCGAAGAAATTGGAGAACCGGACAGCAGCTTGGACATCGCCTTGGGCAACCCCGTAGTCGTAATACTGGACCATATCTCCCCAGGTGAGCTTGTCGCTTGGCTGAAGATGTGGCGCGTGATTCATGCGATCGACTTCGCGGTCGAACTCACCGGGAGTTTGTGCGCTGCGTTTGTACTTCTCCACTGAGGGACGATAGAAGATAGGTTTTGGCAAACAAATCAAGAGCGGTTTGGAAGAGGAAATGGCCGGAGCCCAAAACTGAGCAATCGAGGATTTTGGGAGCTTTGCGGAACTCTTATAGAAAAGAAATAGAAAAATGCTGACGCAAATCAGAGCAGCCAAAACACCAAATGCGAGCATCCGGTATCTTTTCTTTCCTGGAATCCAAACCCCCTCAATCTCGGCAACAGGAGCTGGGTATTCGCTGAGCGGAACGGCAAGGGGCGCCAGGCCGGTCATCTCACCGCTTTCGGTCTTCTGATTCACATCCAGTTTAAATTCAGGAGTATAGGATCCAAGGGGAAGATCAATCCTAAGCGGGCTTTCCTGCGCATGCGCCGCATAATATTGTTCCAGCCGCCGCCGGACCTCCCGGGCTTGCGCTCGGACTACCGAATCGTCCCCGGTAGCGTAATCCAATGGCCGGTTGAAGAGAGCGGCACCGATCATGCGCTCTTTCAATGGCTCGGGGTGATTTTCCAACCGGTATTGGACGACGAAGCGGAGAAACTGTTTTCCGCGAGTGCTGGTGCGGAAGTGTTCGCTCTCCAAAATGCGTCTGAGCGCTTCAGTCACCAAAGCAGGTGAAGGGAGAGACTCCTCATCCTCGCCGGAATGAGGTAACCGGGAGGGATACGATTCGTTCTCCACAGGAAACTGGCCTGGCACCTCGCTGTGTCGTTTTTGAAAACTCTCACGAGTCATTATTTTTTGCCTTTCCTGTACCCGATCAACACAGGAGGGGGTTGACATCAGACCTTAGGCAACAGACCGTGCACGGAGATCATTGTAGCGCGTAGCCTGAATCCTGGGAATAAGAAATTACCTAACATCTATCATATCAATACGTTTGACATGTGAAGAACCGTTTATACCTTGCAACTTCTCTGCTTGAGATTGCCTCGTAGGGAGCGTTAGGCGGCAGATGGTTTTCTGGCAGTTTACAAAAGCAACATGAAAGAGCGCTGTTTCGATAAACGAGCTGAAACCCAGTAAGCGATGCGAAACGAGTAGTGAAGCAGTGGTGAAGCAGTTCGGATCAATGAACACCACTTGGGAAGATGCGGCCAGAAGTCATGGGCCTCATGGAAGATTTTTTGGACGAGAAGCATCCAGCAACCCGAGTAAACGCATACCCGAAACCCAGAAGTCACAATTCTCGGAGGCATTTCAGATGAAGCGCACTGTATTTCTAGCACGCTGGGTCGTCCTTTTCCTGGCGATCGCAGCACCTTTTGTCGCCTGGGGACAATTCTCCACAGGCATTACCGGTCTCGTCACCGATGCGACTGGAGCCGTCATTCCCAAAGCCATAGTCACCGCTCATAACGAGTTGACGAACGTGGATATCAACACGGCCACAACCTCGTCGGGCGACTTTACCTTCACCAGCCTCAAGCCAGGCCTTTACGACATCTCGGCTACCGCGCCCGGTTTCGAGACCGCTCGCGAGACCGGCATCCACCTGCAACTGGAAGCCACCCTCACCGTGAAGCTGACCCTGAAGCCAGGCGCGGTGACGGAAAGCGTCTCAGTCCGCGCCGAGGAGGCGCAAATCGATCAGACCCACGCTGACCGCGGTGTGACCTACTCGACGGAGGAACTGGAGGAGTCTCCCTTCGACAGCGGCAATCCCCTGATGCTGGCCAACGCCGAACCGGGCGTCTACTTCAACGGCTGTACAAGCTGCGAATGGGTGCGGCCCTTCGATAACAATTCGATCAACCTGTTCTCGGCGAACGGTCAGGGATCGGACACCAACGACTTCCAGGTCGATGGCTCGCCGAACAATGCCAATACGTATGGCGGCCGCAATATCGGTTACGTGCCTCCTACAGCCAGCATTCAAGAGATGAAGTTCGTCTCTAATCCGTACGATGCGCAGTACGGCCACACCGGCGGCGGCATCTTCGACGTCGTCACCAAGTATGGCACCAACAAGCTGCATGGGCAGGTTTATGAGAATGCCCGCCGCACCTGGCTGGACGCCAACACGCATTACAACGACAACCCGATCATCAACCTGCCGAAAGCCAGCGATACGCGCAACCAGTATGGATTTGAAGTTGACGGTCCCGTCGTGATTCCTTATCTTTTCAACGGCCGCGACAAGACCTTCTTCGAAGGGCAGTTTGAAAACTATTCTCAAAACACGCCGAATTCGGGAATCGACGACGTGCCTCCGCTCAGCCCCGGTTCGACCACCCAGAACGTGACCCAAACTGGCGATTTCAGCCAGGCATATTACTGGAATGGAACCGCAGCTCAACAAATCAACATCTACGACCCCTTGACGGCGACCGGGGCCAACGGTATCCGCTCGCAATTTTCCGGTAACCAGATTCAGAGCGGCCGGTGGAATTCCAACGCACAGAAGTTGCTGAGCTATCTGCCGCTGCCCAACGTTGCCACACCCGTCAATCAATCGTGGGGTATCGACAACTACAAATGGCAACAGGAAGGAACGGACCGGTTCAAGAATGTTGTTGCGCGCCTTGACCAAAACTTCGGCGACAAGGACAAAGCCTATCTCCGTTTTGCCTGGAACAAGCGATTCCAGAACAATGGCGACTCCAACGGACTTCCCGGCGCTGCTGAGACCGGTGTCTTTCCGCTGATCCGGCAAAACCACTTCTTTACCGGTGACTGGCTGCATACGTTCAACACCAGCTCGATCCTCGATCTACACCTCTCCTACACTCGCTATATCGATGCGGAAAAAGAGGGGCTTACGCCATTCGATCTCTCCCAGGTTGGCCTGAGCAGCCTGTCCGTCGCCGGCACAACGCCCGTTTTCCCGGCGATCAACGTCTCCGGGGTCACCGACTACGGCAATTGGGCCAGCAACGGCGGCAACAAGATTTCAATCTCCAACACCGTTGCCTTCATGCCCATCTGGACCTACATCCATGGCAAGCATACGATCAAGGCGGGCATGGACTACCGTTGGATGCGCGCCAGCAACTTTACCTCGGGCGCCTCTTCCGGTTCGTTCACGGTGGGCAACGGCTGGACCAAGATGCAGGCCCTCAACGACAGCACAACTGAAAACACGCAAGGTATCGGTCTGGCCTCGATGCTGCTTGGCTCCATGGACAGCGGCTACATCAACATCAATGCCAACTCCTATTTCAGTTACCCCTACATTGCTCCCTTCTTCCAGGACGATTGGAAGGTAACCCAGAAGCTGACAGTCAATCTGGGCGCCCGCTGGGATCTACAGGGACCGCCTTCGGAAGCCAACAACAAGATGATTGGCGATCTGGATACCACCACGCCGAACCCAGTCATGTCCGAAATCACCACAGCTCTGCCGAACGGCGCGGGCCTGGTCGGCGGCCTGACTTTTGCAGGCGTCAACGGCCAGCCACGCACACTGTTCGCCGAGGGCTTAACCTCCATTCAGCCGCGCGTCGGGTTTGCCTACTCGCTGACCAAGAAGACGGTAATTCGCGGCGGCATCGGCGACACGTTTATCCAGTTTGCCGGCCAGGGCTATAACAACGGATTCAGCCAATCCACGAATTATGTCAGCAGCACGGACGGTGGATACCTTCCCAACGGCGCCACTCTGAGCAATCCCATTCCATCCATCGCTCAACCGGCCGGTGCGAGCCTGGGTCTTGAGTCGCAGTTAGGAAACAACATCAGCGTCTCTAACCGCAACTTCAAGACTCCCGGCGTAGTGAATTACTCCCTTGGAGCCGAACGCCAGCTCAATGCGCATACCACGGTCGATCTGAGCTACGTCGGCAGCACCGGCTTCCACCTGGGTTCCTCGGACAACATCAACCACGTTAGCACTGGGTTTGCAGCCCATTGCAATCTGGAAATGGGCGCCTCCATCACCACGTTCAACAATTGCAACAGCCAAGGCAACAACCCAGAATGGGTGGCCAATCCGTTTAAGGGCGTTGACGGCTTCTCTACGGCCAACACCGGCAACGGCAATGGCTATTACACCAACTCTCTGATCTCGGCCGGTGCTTTCACTCGCCCTTTGCCCCAGTTCGGTGAAATCTACCAAAGCGAGCAGAATGACGGGGAGACCCAGTTCAACTCGCTGCAGGCCGTGATCACCCACCGCTGGAGCAACGCGCTTACGGCGCATGGCAGTTTCGTATGGGCAAAAACAATGGATTCGGGGACCATCATCGACGAGCTCTACCGCATCCGCGGGCACTACGTGGATTTCGGTAACCGCAAGTGGCGCTGGACAGCCAACGCCGTCTGGCATATGCCGGTCGGCAAGGGGCGCACTTTCCTGGGCAATTCCAATCGCCTGGTCGATGGCGCGATCGGCGGCTGGACGATGGGCGCCATCTACTACTATCAGGCAGGCACCCATTCCAATGTTGGCTTCCCTTATCAAAATCCTGGTATCTGCGGGGAGTCCTACTGCAACTGGGTGGAAGTGGTGCACAAACAGAACTACGGCGTGCATCGCATAGTGAGAAACGGAACACCTGAAATTGCTGCTTCCAGTACCTGCGTCGGCTACTACGACAACAACGGCAACCTCCAGCCGGAAAGCTATGCAGTCTGCCCGAAGGCAACCCCGGCGGCTCGGGACGACTTCGACTTCATTCAGAGGCCCACTTGGGGCGCTTATCAGAACGTAAGCGATTCCGGCGTCTACAATCCTCGCGGCCAGCAACTTGACATGAGCATGACCAAGACCTTCCCGGTCTGGGAGCGGACGAAGGTTGAGGTGCGTTTTGAGGGCTATAACCTGCCAAACCACCCGAGTTGGGATGGCGAAGGCTATTGGTGGGCGCCATGGGATCCGAATTTCGGCACTATTAACTTGACCTATAGCGGCCAAACGAATTTACAACGCAATGTGCAGTTGTCAGCCAAGATCATGTGGTAATTTCACGCGGCGCCTTGTGCCTGTCAGGGTATAAGGCGCCTTTTCCCGGAGCGGCGCCGGCACTGTCCCTCAGCAGGGAAGAGAGTTGGCGCCGTTTCATCACAAGAGTATCCATCAAAGGCGATCCGCCGCATCTGCGAATTTCGCAACGCAGCAAAACAGTTCAACAAAATGTCCTCAGCTTTTCTGCACACAACTTTGTAAAGTGTCCTTTTGGAGAACCGACGAGAATGATCCTTTCCCCTGAATGCAATTTCCGCACGTATATTGCGCGTTATCACGCTGTTCTTCCTATTCTTTTTCTCGCAGTATTGGCAGCGCTATTCTCTTGTCGTATCCATGCGCAGTCCCCGCTGCTCGCGCCGACGCCACCGATGGGATGGAACAGTTGGGACGCGTTCGGCACCACCGTTCGCGAAGAGGAAGTCAAGGCAAATGCCGATGCGATGGCGTTGGCGCTGAAGCAGTTTGGATGGCAGTATGTTGTCGTTGACATTCAGTGGTACGAACCCAAGGCGAAAGCACATGGCTATCGGGATGCAGCAGCGCTCGCCATGGACGAAAACGGAAGACTCATCCCCGCTGTCAATCGCTTTCCATCGGCAGCAAACGGAGCGGGTTTCAAGCAGCTTGCCGACTATGTGCACAGCAAAGGGCTGAAGTTTGGCATCCATATTCTTCGCGGAATTCCTCGTCAGGCCGTGGAAGAGAATCAGACGATTCTGGGAACCGGTATTCAGGCTGCGGAAATCGCGAATACCGCCAGCGTGTGCTCTTGGAATGCGGATATGTATGGAATCGATATGTCCAAGCCCGGGGCCCAAGCCTACTATGACTCAATCGCCGCACTCTATGCCTCCTGGGGTGTGGATTTTATCAAGGCCGATGATATGGCAAGGCCGTACCACAAGGATGAAATCGCCGCACTGCATCGCGCAATTCTCAAAAGCGGTCGTCCGATGGTGCTGAGCCTTTCCCCCGGCCCGTCACCGTTGAGCGAGGTGGACGACCTGCGCGCGAATGCCGAGATGTGGCGCATTGAAGACGACTTATGGGATAGCTGGAAGTCAGTTAAAGCAATGTATGAGGATGCCGCATCCTGGGTTCCGCTGGTGTCTGCCGGACATTGGCCGGATGCGGATATGCTGCCTTTGGGACGAATCGGCATCCGCGCAGAACAGGGCGAGGACCGCAACTCCCGATTGACTCCGGATGAACAGCGCACGTTGATGTCGCTTTGGTCGATGCTGCGTTCGCCGCTGATCTTTGGAGGTGACTTGGTCTCACTCGATCCTTTCACGCGGTCGTTGTTGACTAACAGGAATGTATTGGCAATCGATCAACATAGCTCGAATGCGAAGATTGTCTACTCACAAAACGATCTGCATATATGGACCGCGAAGGGTGAGTCGCCAGGAGTGGTTTATGTAGCCTTGTTCAATTTCTCCGATTCACCTGCGCATGCAGATATGGCCTGGAGCCAACTTGGAGTAGCCGTTGCTCCTGCCAGCATCCATGAATTGTGGACGGGCAAAACCCTGCGCGGTTCATCCGCAGTTGACGCCAGTCTGGCTGCGCACGGTGTCGTCCTATACAAAATCGAGAGCCGCAGGTAGGCGGCAATGCGCACCGTGAAGAGACTGGCAATGGCGAATCGTACACAATCAACCAAGGCGCAAAGTGCAACAGGTTTCGTATCTCGGAAGAGAGCAAGCACTTGGGAGGAAAAAGTTGGATGAAAAGGATCCTCCCCACTGGCGCAATCGTAGTCTGGCTTTGCTGCGCGTATGCCAGCGCGCAGACGCTGTCCTCGGATGTGGGCTATAACGGCCAGTCGCTGACTCCGGCGATGGGCTGGAGCAGTTGGAATCACTACGGGTGCAGCGGCTTGAACGAAACAGTGATCAAGCAACAAGCGTCTGCCATGGCAACCAGCGGCATGAAGGCTGCCGGTTATACCTATGTCAATCTTGATGATTGCTGGATGGCTGCCAACCGCGACGCGAACGGCAATCTGGTTCCCGATCCCACCAATTTTCCCAGCGGCATGCCTGCCCTGGTGAGTTATGTGCATAATCTGGGTCTCAAGATCGGCCTGTATGAGGATGTGGGCACCCAGACCTGCGATGATGGGCGACCGGGAAGTTACGGCCATTATCAACAGGACGCCAACACCTTTGCATCGTGGGGAATCGACTATATCAAAATGGACTGGTGCAATCACGCCAGCATGGATCCCAAGACGCAATACACGCAGTTTTCACAGGCGCTGACCGCGGCGAATGCAAATGTCGTATTCAGCATCTGCGACTGGGGAACGAACATGCCCTGGGAGTGGGCGCCCGCAGTGGGCAACTCCTGGAGAACCACTCCGGACATCTCCGACAATTGGCTTTCCATGATCAATAACCTTGAAGCCACCAGTGCGCTTGCCTTCGCGGCCAGACCAGGAGCATGGAACGATCCGGATATGCTGGAAGTCGGCAATGGCGGCATGACAGATGCCGAGTATCAGACGCATTTTGCCATGTGGGCCATGCTGGCCGCTCCGCTGATATCGGGCAACGATCTAACCACGATGTCCGCTGCGACGCTTGCTACTCTCACCAATTCCGAAGTCATCGCGGTAGACCAGGATGTTGTGGGCGCGCAGGGCATCTTGCTATCGGATAACGGCTCCGGCCTGCAGGTATGGTCTAGGCAGGTCGTCGGCGGAACCATCGTGGCGCTGCTCAACAAGTCCGCTTCCACTGCGGTTATCACTGCGAATTGGAATGATCTTGGACTCAATCCGAGCCACTCGGTAAGCGTTCGTGACATATGGAATCATGTCGATTTGGGGTTATACGCGAATAGCTTTTCGTCCACGGTGCTCTCTCATGGCGTGACTCTGCTGAAACTGGGAGCGAGCGCAACTATCCCGGCGCAGACTGTCATCGAAGCCGACGCCAGCGCCAATACACTGAGCGGCGCGGCTGTGATCCAGCAGTGCCCTGGCGAGTGGGGTTACTCCTGCCTGGATGGACAGGACGTGGGCTATATCGGAAACGGCGCCGCCAACACCATTACCCTCAATGACATCAACGCAGCCTCCAGCAACGCGTATAACCTGATCCTCTACGCCGCAGTGAGCGGCACACGCACCTATGATGTAAGCGTCAACGGCGGCGCGGTCCCGGCAGTCAACATGACCGGCACCAGCTTCTCCATTCCCTCCGCCAGCGGAATGACGGTGTGGTTGAATGCCGGCTCCAACACCATTGAGCTTTCCAATCCCAGCGTTTATGCTCCCGATCTGGACCATATCATCTACTCCTTGCAGGGAACTGTAACTTCAGGATTCAATATCGCCTATCCCACACCAAACGTAACGATCGCATCTCCGGGACAGTCTGGAACAGTTTCCATCACGCTTGTGCCGACAGGCGGCTTTACTGGAAATGTCGCTATCAGTTGCGGGCTTCCTGCTGGCATGACAGGAGCCACTTGCGCGCCCACAACCGCTTCTTTCAGCGGCACAGCCGACGCAGTCGCTTCGCTCACTATCGCCACCACGGCGCCGACGGTGGCTTCGTTGCGGCCTCAGTCCCCGGGTGGCGAAGCGGTTACGATAACCTCGAAGTCCGCGGGGGCGCGCGTGTCCAGGGCGAAGTCTCACGGAACGGGCGGGTTCTACGCAATTCTGCTTCCTATTCCCGGCCTTGCACTGATAGGATTCGGTCTTGGCCGCAAAGGCTCATGGAGAAATACGCTGTCGATCCTGTTGGTGCTGGGGATCATTTCCACAAGCCTGCTTCAGATCGCCGCGTGCGGAAGCAGTGTTGCAGGTAACAGTGGCGGTGGCTCATGTTCGGCAGTTCCCAGCGCTCCAACTGGGCTATCCGCTTCTGCCACCACCAGCTCTGGCACGACCCTTATTTGGAACGCATCCAGTGCGGGTGCGAACTGCTCCGTAACTGGATATTCCGTCTATCAGAATGGCGCTCTCATCGCCTCGCCAGCAGGCACCACCTACGCCGTGACGGGCTTGTCGCCTTCGACGACATACAATTTCACGGTGGCGGCGAACGACTCGTTTGGCGCTTCAGCTTCCACACCTGCCCTGAGCATCTCGACCGCTGCGGCCGCTGGCGGCACAGCTACCCCGGCTGGCACGTATCAGGTTAAAGTTACAGCAACATCCGGCAGCATTACGCAAGATGCCAGCTTTCAGGTCATCGTGCAATAACCGTGGGCCGGGATGAAGAACAGTGCCGTGTCGCGCAAAATCTGTATGGGAATACTCCGGCTCTGACGGGACATTTCCATAGTTGCAGTGTTTGAAACAACTTCACGAAATGTCCATTTAGGGCGTTTATGACTAAAACCGCGTTCAGCGTGACGGTTGATTAGGCATGGACGATACAATCCACAATCGATAAATGCGCTGGCGACTCATGGAGAGTGAACTGCCAGCGAGAAAACAGTGCAACAGCGGAGGAAAGAGATGTATTCAAGAATCAGCCGACTGCCGGATGCAGTTTTGAAAAGTATTGTTGCAGTGCTGCTTCTTTGGGCGCCATTGCAATGGGCGAGAGCTGTCGAAGCGCCGAAGATCGTAGAAAAAGATGGAAGGTTCGCTCTGCTTGTGGAAGGCAAGCCTTATCTGATACTGGGCGGGCAGATCCACAACTCCAGCGCATGGCCGAGCGAGTTGCCGCAGGTCTGGCAGTCGATGGATGAACTCCACGCCAACACAATGGAAGCGCCCGTGTACTGGGAGCAGATCGAGCCACAGGAAGGGCATTTCAATTTTGACAATATCGATCAGTTGATTGAAGGCTCGCGCGCGCACCATCTTCATGTTGTATTGCTCTGGTTTGGAACTTGGAAGAACGGCAACATGCATTATGCGCCCTCTTGGGTGAAGGAAGACAGCAAGAGGTTTCCGCATACGATTCGCCCAGATGGAGAACCGATCGATGTGTTGTCGCCGCTGGGTCGCAATACGCTGGAAGCGGACAAAGCGGCGTTTGTTGCATTGACGCATCATCTCCAGCAGATTGATGGCGATCAACACACGGTGTTGGTGATCCAGGTGGAGAACGAATCCGGCAATATCGGCAGCATCCGCGACAACTCCGATGCAGCGAACCGGGAATTTGCAGGACAAGTTCCGGCCGATTTACTGGCAGCGGCGCAAAAGTCTCCTGGTAGTTGGCGTCAGGTTTTCGACGGTGATGCCGATGAGATCTTTCAGGTCTATCATCAGGCCAGGTACATCAATGAAATCGCTGCCGCCGGCAAGCGCGAACTTGATATCCCGTACTCCATCAACGTCTGGTTGAATTATCCGGCCGGAGAGTTGCCACAGCGCCAATTGCCACTTCCCGGAATCGGCTATCCCAGCGGCGGCACGGTGCAATCGCGTATAGGATTGTGGAAGGCGCTGGCTCCTTCGATCGACGTCATAGGGCCAGATATCTATTATTCCAACTCTTCGTTTGTTCTCTCTATTCTCGAAGCTTATCGCCGTCCAGACAACGCTCTGCTCATTCCAGAGATTGGCAGGAATGACGAATATGGAAAGTCCTTCTACTATGCTCTGGGCGCTGGCGCAATTGGTTTTACGCCCTTCGGCGTGGATCAGACAGGATGGAATATCTTTGGCGATCTTCCCTGGAAGGTCCATGCTCGGAACTTCGAGTTATTTCAACCCATGGCCGAGGAGATTGCGCGCCTAGAGTTCGATGGCAAGGTCAAAACCGCCGTCGAAGAACCGGGACGCACCGCGCAGGAGATCGATTTTGATCCCTGGCAGGCGACTGTCTCTTTTGGCTTTCCACAATCGGACGGACACATCGCGCCCGGCACAAAAGATGCGCGTGGAGCAATGATGGTGGCTCAGCTTGGCCCGGATGAATTTCTGGTCACGGGAGCCGAGGCAAGCGTTGTCTTCCATCTTCGTGGCAAGCAGCCGTGGATGCGCAGTCAGTTTGTGACTGTCAAGCAGGGACGTTTTTTACAGGGTGCATGGAAGCCGATTCGCCTTTGGAATGGCGATGAAACAGACCGTGGCCTATGCTTTCATGATAGGCCTGAAGTTGTGCGTGTACGCATGGGCCGCTTCTGATCGACACATCGGACTGAAGGTATCCGCATTCAATGAGTGCATTGTCGGTGATGCACTCATTCAGAGAGGGGAGAGTGTGTATCCTGACTGCCGCTCGGAAAAGGTTCGATCCCAGTCTCCCGCTCCAACATAATCAACTTTTTGTATCATCCAGCTTCAGCCTGTTCAACCTACTCCTGCCCGTCTCGATCATTCGATCTCTCCGGCCTTCAGTTGGAGCGGGGTCCATCGTAAGCCTGCAACAGAACCTCGGCGGGATGAATGGCTTTGACGGTGCTTCCGTGTTCGATCTGCATCTGGCATGTAGCGCACTCGGTGGCCACCATCTCTGCCTGCGATGCGTCGATGCACTTGAATAACTCCTTGCCGATCGCCATGGAGACTTCGTACTTTTCCTGCTTGAAGCCATAAGTGCCCGACATACCACAACAGCCAGCATCCATATCCTCAACTGTGACACCTGGAATCAGGCGCAGCAAGTGATACCACGGGCGTCCGATGCCCTGCGACTTCTGATGGCACGGCGCGTGATAGGCCAATCGCAGGTTGGTCTGCTGGAAATTCGTGTTGAGCTTTCCAGCATCCAACTGCTCCATGAGCAATTCAGCAAGGTCAACCGTGTGGTTCGCGATCCTGTGCGCCGCGTCCGCGAACTTCTTATCGTCATCGAGCAGACCGCCGAATCCAGTCTTGAGCATATGTCCGCAACTCGAGCAGGCGGTCACGATGCGCAGCCCGGAGTCGACCTGAGCAGCCAGAGCTCTGACGTTCGCGCGCGCAAGAGAGCGTGCCACCGCCATGTCGCCATTGGCCAGGGCTGGAACGCCGCAGCACTCCGCCGAGGCCACTTCCGCGGCAAAGCCGTTTCGGTCGAGAAGATCAATCACCTTCCGCCCCAGATCCGGCTGGTTATAGCGGACGAAGCATCCGGGAAAGAAGACAATCCGCTGCCGCTCCTTGCCGCTCTTCGCGGGCGTGCGCAAATCCGGCCGCGTGTACTTGGGAAATGTGCGTTCCGGCGTGATCCGCATGAACACTGACATGACGAAGCGTGCAGGCTTCATGGAGAGCGCAAAATTGGAGAGTGCGGGCACAATTGTAGTCAACTTGCCCAGCAGGCCGGGACGCGCAAACCACCAGTCGCGCAACCCGCGGACCAGCGGCTTGTGATGCGCCGCCTTGGCGCGCGCAATCATCTCCGAAACATTCACCTGATGCGGACACACAAGATCGCAACGATGGCATCCCAAGCAGTATTCCACCCACTCCGTGTCAGTGGAAATGCCTTCGCGGCGCAGGCGCTCAAACTCCGGGCCCAGGCGCTTGGGACCGGGATACTGTGGATGAACGGCCAGCACCGGGCACACCGTGTTGCACAGTGAGCATTTCAGACAGTTGTCAATGGCAAGGTCATCTGGCTGCATAAGATCCTTTTGTAGACGCAGCGAACTTCCCCGCGCGGTAACCTGTGAGAATGTGCCGGACGTCGCCGTCATCGCTGGCGCTTCTGTCCAGCAGCGCCCCGGCAACGAAGAGCTTCGGCGACATCACGGAGCCGGTCAAGGTAAGCGGCCGCATCTGCTGATCGTGGCCTGCATATCTCCCGCCCAACAGACCGGCAGAGTGCCCCCCCGTTGCCAGCACCAGGCTGTCGCAGCACAGATTCAGTGGGTGGCCCGGACTCGCAATACACAGCCCAATGCTCGACCCGCCGTGAATCTCCAGCTTTTCAACGGGAAATCCGCGAAAGAGTTCCACGCCAATCTCATGAAGGTAACTCTCCAGGCGATGGAATATCCGCAGGCCGGGAATGCAGGGCGGCAGGGTAGGAATTTCGCAGATCGAGCCACTAAGTTCACACTCGAATTGAGCAATCTGCTCCGCGGATGAATCCAACCCCAGGATGCCGGGCACAAGGATGCGGTCAAATCCAGATGCCGTCAACCGCAAGGCATCGATAAGTTCCGCGCGGAAGTTCGCATCGCGATCAAAGCACTGTGCGATGCGCAAGGTGGTCACGGGAATTCCCAGGTTGCGCGCAAAAGAGATTTTCCGTGCCGTGTAAGTGCAGCCGGAACTCATCGTGCGCGCCCACTCGCTGAGCCGTTCGGCCATGAAGTTCTCATCGAAGATGGACAGTCCGCGAATGCCGACAATCGCGGTCGAAACTCCGTCGCGAGGCTCGGCATTCCAAAGAGGAAGAGGCGCGAAGGCCACGCTCTGAAAGTCGCCCAGAAGGGACGGCAGATATTTCGCGGTTGAAATATCTCCCGCGAATGGGCAGCCTGCCTTGCGCGCCATCTCGCAAAAAAATGCGATGGCCTCGCTCAGTTCAGGCTCTGCGCAGGCGCGCAGCATCTCCTGCGCCTTCAGCCATCCGGGCCCAGTGACAAACGATCCTGGCCCGGTGGAAACCAGCGCGACTTTCAGCTTCCGGTCAGCGGCCGCGCCGGCCGCGGTAAGGCCGGCGAGTCCCGCGCCCACCACAACAACATCGTAGCGATTAGTTTCCATCTTGCGCACCCGAATCAGCGTGGAACGGACGATCCGCGCCGTAGAGATCGTGGTTGAGGTCCATCTGCTCGACCTGCATGCCCTGGTGGATGAATGCCTGCCCTTTCGAGCGCTCATGAAGATAGGCTGAGAATTCCGTGGCCGCTTGCGAAGCCGTCCAGCGGTGAGTCTCGAAGCCGGCAAGCATCGCCTTGTATCCGCAGAATGTACCTTGGCAAGGTCCGAAGCCGAGACGCGTTCGCCTTCCAACGTCGGCAATGGTGTAAGTCGGCGCTGGAGTGGAGTCGCCAAGAACGTATTCCAATTCGCCGCGGGTAACAAGCTCGCATTCGCAGACCACTTCGGCTAATTCGGGCCGCGATTCAATGGCCTGGATTACTCGAACCGCTTCAGGGCCCAGGCGTCGCTCCATCTTTTCAGCAACCGGATGCGGCAACAAATAACTTGCGCGATGCAGCGCCTTGCGATCAATGGCGGGCCGCAAAGGCGTCTTATCGGTCATGCATTCCACCGTCACTCCAAGCTTCTTCGCTACGCAGTCGCAAGCCGCGGCAGCCATCAGGCGATAGGTGGTGAGCTTGCCGCCGACAATCGAAACAAAACCGCCCACTCCGTCCCGCGTCTCATGATCGAGCAGCGCAAAGCCGCGGCTGATCTCGCGGCCTCTTGCGGCCTCTGTAGTCTTCGGCGCATACAATGGCCGAACCCCGCAGAAGATGCGCAGCAGGCGCGCGTCCACAAGCCCGGGAATCAGTTCGTTGCCTAACTGCAGCAGGTGATCAACCTCCTCTGCGGAAGCGGTCAATCCTTCCGGGCTGGGCACGCGAATCGAAGATGTGCCCAGAATGCATACCGGGCCGGCGGGCACCAGAATGTCGGCATCGCTGGACTTGCGGCAGCGGTTGATGACGCGATGATTCAGCCGATGATTGATGACCAGTAGCGTGCCCTTGTCGCAGTACACAGGCACATCGACTCCGGCCAGCGCGGCGATGCTCTGCGCCCAGCCTCCCGCGGCGTTGATCACTACCTCGCATGGGATCTCATCTTCTTCGCCGCTCCGCGTGTTGCGATAGCGAACTCCGCGCACGCGCCCGTTGGCGGAGTAAATGGAAGTTACCTCGCTGTAAGTTTGGAATCGCCCGCCACGGGCAACAGCGGCTTCGAGATTTGCAAGCACTAGTTGAAATACATCAACGTGCGCGTCTGGACAGGTGAATGCGCCGAGGATGTTCGTTGCCAGGTTCGGCTCCATCGCGCGCGCTTCTTCCGGACTCAGGCGGTTACTGCGAATGCCGGCAGCCTCTGCGGCGCGCCACCACTGTTCGAAGAATGCCGGGTCATCCTGAGCGCACTCGACGAAGAGCCCGCCAACGTCATCCACGCAATGAGGAGCAATGGCCTTGATGATGCGGTTCTCCGCGGCGCACTCGCGAGCTGTGTCAGGATCCTTGACAGCATAACGGCCACCGGAGTGGAGCAGGCCGTGGCAGCGCCCGGTGGCTCCATTCGCGATGTCACCTTGCTCCAGCAATGTCGCGGAGATGCCTCGCAAACTTAAGTCCCAAAGGATGCCAGCCCCCGTCGCTCCTCCACCGATAATGACAACCTGCGTCGGTTCCATGCTTTGCCGCCTTGCCGTTCGAGTTGACTGCGCACGCACTGCATCGCGCAACACGCGGCGATGCAAAAAAATCATCGCGCCTCAGGCGCAAATGCCTGGACGCTGTCTGAATTGGACCTGCGAGAGAAAAACAGGAGAGTAGCCGGCAATCAAACACGCCGCGCGTTGACGGTGCCCCGATGAATTCGCGTGGCCGGGAAAGGCAATAGAAAGCGAATCCAACGCAGGTTGTTCCGGCAAAATCCATGCCGGAAATACGTCAACAAACTTTACCCAGTGCTGGTTGAGGCACGTGCCTGAAAATCTGGATGCGCTTCAGAAAGGAAGGAATCTAAACCTTGGAGAAATTCCGGAAGACTAGAGCAAGGATTGGACCGCAGCCACTCTGAACGCAAACCAGCTGCCCATGCAACACTTGGGCCCTGACTTCTTCAGCAGCATCCAATTACCCGCTCGTGCTGTCTCAGGCACTCTTCACGAAACGGCTTCGGACTAATGAACACTAGAGTATCTCGCGATTCAACAAGTGCTGTCAAGCCGCCAGAAGCATAATCTATTGCACGGCAAGGGTATCTGAATTGCAACGGAGGATTGAAGCGCACGGGTTTTAGTTTGAAGATAAGCCGCGGCTTATCAACGCGCCGCCCTGGGATGGAAACACTGTCCCTTGCTTATGTCGCTTGCCATGCTTATAATCTGTTACTTGGCGGAAAATTGATAGAAGCCGTCCTCCAGGTTATCGATCTTAGCGCGTCAAGATTTTGATACTCCATCATTCCGGCAACCTGAAGGTGAGCGTAAAAGGCATTATGCAGACACAACTAACACCCTTACGGATGTTCTTTCGCGATACTCCCATCATTCCCTCCGTCCGCAATGTCGATTACCTGGATCAGGCGATTGCCGCGCACGGCAAGATGGTCTATCTGCTCACGGGCGATCTTGAAAACTGCGAGACGATGATCCAGAAGATCCTGGCCGGCGGCAAGCTCCCTATCGTCAACCTCGACTTGCTGAATGGCTTCTCGCGCGACAAATATGCTGTGAACTACCTGAAACACTGCGGAGCGCGCGGAATCATCTCTACACATTTAGACCCTTTGCGCCATGCGCACACAATCGATCTCTATGCGATCCAGCGGACCTTCCTGCTGGATAGCGGCGCGAAGAATACCATCACCAATCAGTTGAGAAATTCGCCTGTGGACGCGATTGAAGTCCTCCCTGCCCCGGTTGCTCCCAAGCTGCTGAATAGCGTGCGAGCTATCTCGCCGGATATTCCGGTTGTAGGTGGAGGACTGATCTGGACCATGAAGGAGGCCGAAGAGCTTTTGTCGCAAGGCCTCGACGCCGTCTCTATCAGCAACCCGGAGATGTGGCTCAACTAGGGCCTTTGACCACTTGAAGTTGTAACAATTCTGGGTGCCCCATCCTTGCCGCGTTTTTGTACTTGCGGCAAGAGTGGGATACCACGACTCTGGCATTGCAGAAACATTAAAAATGCTCTAGATCGCGCGCATCATTCAATTCTCTCCGCGGTGCGCGGTGAGAGTTTCCAGGTCATCGAGAGCAGCACAATTCCCAGCAGGCACGATACCATGATCGCGTAAAGTGCGGCATTCCATCCATATCGGTCAACCAGCGAACCTATGCCCTTACCCTCTACCACTCGCCCCAGATAACCAAACAGCCCGATAAATCCGGCCGCAGTGCCCACCGCTTTCTTCGAAGTGAAATCCAGTGCGCTGACAACCAGCAACAGGATTGTTGGATAAACAAAAAACCCTATAACGCCAAATAAGACAAGATCCATCCATAACATATTGTCGGGACTATATAGCAGCCCGACATAGGCAAGGAAAACAGGAATCATGCAGAGCATACCGATCATTCCCCGGCGCCCCTTCATCTTATCGGACAGCCAGCCCATCAGAATCGTACTGAAGATTGCGGAGAACTCCAATGCCGCCGTGCTGACTCCCCCCTGTCCAAGGCTCGCGTGCTTTACCTCTTTCAGATAAGTCGGTCCCCAGTCGAGCATGCCGTATCTGGCGATGTATACAAAGAAATTGGCAAAGGCGAAAAGCCAGATATATTTATTCTTGAAAATGTAATTCACCAGTAAGTCGCGGGTGTCCAGCTCCTTTTCGCTATCTGTATTGTCTCCGCTCGGGTAATCGTTGCGGTATTCTTCGATAGGCGGAAGCCCCACAGACTGAGGCGTGTCCCTAAGCCGTATAAGGAGATAAATTGCGCAAATGATTGCCAAGATACCGGGAACATAGAATGCCGAACGCCATCCTAGCATCACGGTGCTGTAGGCCACAATGAGGCCCGTCAGACCTCCTCCGACATTCTGTGCGACGTTCCAGAACGCGAACTTGGTTCCTCTCTCGCCGATGCTGTACCAGTGGCCCAGGGAGCGGCCGCAAGGCGCCCATCCCATGCTTTGCACCAGTCCATTCAAGCCCCACAAGGCCAGATGCATTGGGTAACTATGCACGCTCGCAAAAGCAAAATTGCATAAGGCAGTCAGCAGTAATCCCAGAGGCATGAAGTATCGCGGGTTGCTCCGGTCCGACCATGCCCCCATAATAAATTTGCCAACGCCATAGGAGATGGCCGTAATGGCCAGCAGGTCCCCGACCTGTCCTTTACTATAGTTAAGCGACTGCGCCATCTCCTTGGAAACAACAGGGAGATTGTTCCTGACGAGATAGAAAATAGCATAGCCAATAAAGGTAGATTCCATAATCTTCCAGCGCATTTTAGGATATAGCTGTTTAACCTGTGCTTCGGGTAGTCTGGCAATATGCGGAGCCGGCTTGAGAAAAGGAAGATTCCAACTCATGAATGACCTCTTTGTGTCTGTTATGGTTGCGATCAAATCACAAACAATAGAATAACGTGAGCACTCAGGCTGTCTCGCATTAATTCTCAACCCGCTCGGCAGGATGAACTTGGAACGCGGCGAGAAGGCGGGAGAAAGGCCAGCTTATGCATGACTTTACGGGCTTAGCCCGAACTCACTCTGGCCGGGCAGAAGGTCTCGCTCATGCCGCATCGCCTTCCTCATAGACATAGCCTTTTGCAAGTTCAATGAAGTTGTCCAAATCCTTTGCCTTCCAGTCTTCGCTTCTGTGTAACTCCCTGGCCAGGAGACTCGCTACCACAGGCGCCGCTTCAATGGCGGCGCGCGCATCAAGGAAAAGGGCGCGTGTACGCCGGGCAAGCACATCTTCCACGGTTCGCGCCATTTCATATCTTGCCGACCACACAACCTCGCGCAGCCGAAAAGGAAGGCGCGGGTGAAGAAGCGTATCCAAGGCGGCATCCTCACTTGAGAGCGCATGAAGCATGGGCAGGTCAGATCCATACACACTCTCCCACGCCGGCAGCATTGCTGCAAAATCCGTAGCCCAGCCGTGCAGCTTCAGTTCCAGCGTCCGCGAGGAACGCTTGGGGAGTGAAGCAACCTCGCAGGCGCGATCGATGGTATCCTGCCCCATGCGCCGATAGGTTGTCCACTTCCCTCCGGTAACTGTGACCAGGCCGGATTGCGAAACCAGGATTGTGTGATCTCTGGACAACTGCGACGTCTTGCCGCCGCCTTTGCGAACCAACGGCCGCAGGCCGGACCAGACGCTAAGTATCTCCGTGGCGTCAGGCGTTCGGCCAAAGTAGCGGGTAATATGGTCGAGAAGAAATTTCTTTTCCGAAAGATGCGCCCGCGGTTCGGTCGACGCGTGATCAACAGACTCATCCGTAGTCCCAACGATAGTGGCGCCATGCCAGGGAATAGCGAAGAGCACACGACCATCAGCCGTCTTGGGAATCATGAGCGCGGTATTTCCCGCCAAGAATGAATGCGGCAAAACGAAATGCGTGCCCTGGCTCAAGGCGAGCAAGGATCCGCGCGCCGCGCCATCCATGGCGAGAATATCCTCAGTGCAGACACCGCCGGCATTGATCAGTACCTTTGCTTGCAGGTCAAAGACGACGCCGTCTTCCCGGTCGCGCGCCTGGATGCCGATCACCTTGCCGCCGTGCCGCAGAAGGCCAGTTGCCTCCACATAGTTGATCGCGGTGCCGCCGAGGTCTTGAAAGGTGCGCAACAGAGAGATAGCATAGCGGGCATCGTCGAACTGCCCATCATGATAGAGAATGCCTCCGCGAAGGCCGTCTGCGATAAGTCCCGGCAGTCTTTCCAGCGTGCTGTTTCTTGAAAGAAACTCCGACCGCCCAAGTGACAACTTGCCCGAGAGCAGTTCATAAACCTTAAGTCCTAAACCATAATATGGAAGAGAGGAATAGGTGTATGCGGGAACGACAAAGGATAGATCGTGGCACAGGTGCGGCGCATTCCTCAACATATGGCCGCGCTCTCGCAAAGCATCCACAACAAGTGTGATGTTAAGCTGTTCGAGATAGCGAACGCCGCCATGCACGAGCTTTGTGCTGCGGCTTGAGGTTCCTTTGGCAAAGTCGAATCGCTCGACCAGCAGGGTGCGATAGCCACGGGAGGCAGCTTCAACCGCGGCGCCCAGGCCGCTGGCTCCGCCGCCGATCACCAGCACATCCCATGGCTCCATTTGCTGGCCTAACTGATGCAGAATTTCTGCTCTCATGGCTACACCTGTAACTTCCCGCTCGCTTCCCAGCCTTCGCAAAATTACAAAAGATTGGGCTTGGAAATCTCTGCACAAGTTGATGTTTTGAAAGGGCACGACTTCAGTCGTACCGGAAGTGCCGCAAAATCAGCTTTGGCTTTAGCCCCTGAGGAAATGCTCGGTTTGGGATAGATCTAAACCAGAGTCTCCCTTGAAGAAATAACTCCCGGGCAAAAATCCTCCCCACACGCCTTTGGGGGCATGCTTCCGTAGTCTGAATCGTTGTGCATCCAAAGTTGTGGCTGAACAGCCCAGACCGCCCTGAAGGCGAAGAAACTGAATGAAAAGTGTGCCAGCCACTCTAAGTGGCTGGCACACAAGTTTCGTGCAAATTAGTAGATGACCTTCAATCCGAACTGAACGATGCGCGGCTCAAAGGTGCCGGTCATTGTTCCGCCACCGATGCTGGTGGGCGCAGAGGTGTTGTTATCGGTACCGGAAACGGTGCCGCCGCCCGAGCCGCCCGGCAGATACAGGTTGGTATGGTTGAAGATGTTGTAGAGTTCCGACCGGAACTCCACCTTAACCCTCTCGATGGGGGTGTTGAACTTCTTGTTGAAGTCCAAATCCGTCTCATAGAAAGGCATCGTGCGGCCATAGTTCTTGGGCAAATTGCCGAACGGGCTCGATGGTCCGTTGGCGGCCAAGTTGCCAACATAGGTTGAAGGCAGCGTCAAGGCGTTGGCGTTGACGTATTGAACGTACCCGTTGGCGAGCTTCACTTTCCCTTGAGTATAGTGTGCTCCGGGAACGAGGTTGGGGCGATAGAGACTCATGCCGCGCCAGTTCTGGGTAAGCATCGGCGACACTTGATTGGCCGCAGCCGGTGTATACGTCAGGTTGAAAGGCGTGCCGCCCTGAACGGTGTTGATGCCGCTGATCTGCCATCCACCAATGATGGCATTTACCAAGCCATTGCTTCCAGCCAGATAGCGTTGTCCCTTGCCAACCGGAAGATCATAGACAAAGCTGGTGACATTAGCGATCGGCAGGTTGTAGTCCGACTGGCCGTAGTCGGCGTTGAGGTCATATCCATTCTGCGGGTCTGGCGTGTTGGCCTCAAGAGTAGATGAGGCATTATCCAGCGCGTGAGACCACGTGAAGGAGTTCAACAGGGTCAGGCCGGCGACAAAGCGCTGCTCGTAGCGGGCTTGGAGCGAATGATAGTGAGATTTGAAGCCGTTCAAAGCCTCAGTAATATCACCGTTGTTAAAGGAGTTTGCGGAATTATTCATCAGAGTTCCTCCCCAGTTCGGGAAAGGACGAGCCCAATTGTTGGCCGGGTTCTTCTGGTTGGCGTTGATGAAGCCCTGCAGATGAACGCCATGGTTACCCACATAGGCAATGTCAACCAGTATGTTCTTGGCCATGGTTTTCTGGATACTCAGGAAGTAACTTTCTGCGTAACCGTCCTTGGTATCTTTGGGGATATAGTCGATGTTGTCGGTGCCCGCGCTGAAGGTGGTGGCCAGCCCTGTGGGATAGCCAGAAGATAGCCTCTGGTAGCCAGTCGTGGAACCAAGACCAACGCCAGTTGCGGGTGTGGGGTTGATGACCGAGGTAAACATCGCGTTGGGAGCGTTGATGGCCAGCATATTACCCGAACCGGCGCGCCAGTAGTGGATAAAGCTGCTGCCGTAGCCACCGCGGATTGCAATGTTAGGCGTCAGCGCATAGGCAAAGCCTAGGCGCGGAGCATAGTCGCCCAGGGCGGGATTGACAAGGGTCTTGCCGTAGACGCCATTGCCGCTGAAGGGAGAAATACACGCAGCTGTGCCGCACAGCGGGGAGGAAGCGGTGCTGTAGCCAGGTGTCAGCGTCAACATAGTTCCCGTTGCCGGATTGAAGTTGGAAAGGGCGTTGTTGCGTTCCGAGTAAGGTGAACCATACTCCCAGCGCACGCCCAGATTCAGGGTCAGCTTGGAGTTGATCTTCCAGTCGTCCTGAGCATATAAGCTGTCCATGTTCTGGTGCAGGTGAGTGATCCAGTAAGTCGACAGAGAGTATTGGCCGCTTGCGCCAAAGAGAAAGTCGGCCCAGTAGGTGTCGGCAACGGCGCTTGTGCCGGTGGGACAATTGGCGGCGTTGGAAACTCCTCCAACCGTCGCCGGGCAAATGCTATAGCCCTTATTGAAGGTGAAGGAACCATAAAGCGGATTCGAGTCCTCAACTTCCATCCAGATGTACTCGAACTCATAGCCAAACTTGAGGGAGTGCTTGCCCTTGACCCAGGAGAAGTTGACCTTGGGGTCGAGGACTGACGGGTTCTGCCACTGTGGATTGGTGCTCTGGCGACCAAAGGAGGTAAAGCCGCCCGAGATGGCCATCGAAGGCAGGCCGCCTGAAACGCCGGCAATGGTTGGCAGGCCCGGGATCGCGCCTGAGGGGAACGAGCTGTCGCCGATCGCGAACGTCCACTTGCCGGCCTTGGTGCCGGAAAGCGCAAGGCGGGCGTCGACAACCTTGTTGCTGCCCATCGCATGGGTGTAGCCGAGCGAAGCCTGCCGATCGTGAATCAGGATTTCGCCGTTGGTCTGCATATCAATCGGCTCGGGCAGGAGGTTAAAGTTTTTGCCTGTCTCCTTGCGATCGCTGATTTTCAGGAACCAGGAGGTCCTGTCGCTCTGCTGGAAGTCCATGCGAAGGTCGCCCTTGTCGGCGTGATCGGTGAAGGGCTGGTTCAGAGCGCAGTTGTTCGTGGCCACGCCAGTTGTGGATAAACCGGAGGTTACCGTGCACTTCCCAGGCAGCGCGGTCGCGTACAACTTAGCGATCTTCAAGGCCGTCGGATCAATGTCAGGATTGGTGAGAATCGACGTGCCCGCTTTCAGGTAGGTGCCCGGAGCCCATGGATCCTGCACATTAACGGCCAGAATGCCGTTGAGTTCGTTGGTGGTGGGAACCGTCCCAACCACGGTGGGCGTGAGCGTCTGGCGGAATCCCTCGTAATCGAGGAAGTAGAAGAACTTGTTCTTCATGATCGGCCCGCCGAAATCCGCGCCGAACTGATTGCGATTGAAGGACGGCTTGAAAAACGGGTATTGAGTGCCGGTGACGGCATTGATGGAAACCGGCTTGATGTAGCCGAACGCATTCAGATCTGTATTGCGAATGAACTCGTAGAGTGTGGTGTGGAATTGGTTGCTGCCGCTCTTGGTAGCAACGTTGATGGTGGCGCCGGAGGAGCGGCCGTACTCGGCGCTCTCATTGTTGGTCACCACTTCAAACTGGGCGATGGAATCGGGCGGAGGAGCGATGATCTGGTTGTCGAAACCCTGGTTGCTCTCGCCATAGGCGTTGTTGTCCATGCCGTCCAGCATGAAGTTGTTGAACATACTGCGCTGGCCGTTGACGTTAAACGATCCGGCGCGCGTCAGGCTGGTGACCGCGGTGGTCGTCGCATCGGCGGGCGCAGGACGCGCGCCGGTGACGTAATCCACCAGGTCGGAATAGTTTCTGCTAACCAGCGGCAGAGCTTCAGTTTGGGCCTCGGTGACCGTCTGGCCACGCTGGCTGGATTCAGTTTCAAGTTGGAGCGTAACACCTGTGACTTCGACTGTGGTCTGGGCTGTGCCGATCCTCATGATCAGGTCGATGCGGACACGCGCGCCGACCGAGATGGTGATCTCTTTGGCAACAGCATCGGCAAAACCAGTAGCCTTTGCTCTGACTGTATAGGTGCCAAAGCGAAGGGACGGAACTTCATAGTCGCCCGAGCCATTCGACGTAACGTTGGTGACAATTCCGGTCGCATTGTTGGTGACCGCGACGTTCACGTTGGGAATCGCGGCCCCACTGGAGTCGTGAATGGTTCCCACCAGGCTTCCATTCTCATACTGGGCAAAGGCTCCCAGTGCCGGAAGAAAGAACAAAAGCGCCAAGCCCAGGCGAATCCACCCTGAAATGCTCGCTCGTTGTCCTGTATACCGATTCATCGAAATCATACTGCCTCCCAAAGATTCTGAATCACAAGTGCCTTCCAAACATTCTTAACCACTTCGGTTAAGGCTCTGTTAAGGCTCTGTTAAGGCTCCCCAAGAATACGGTCAAGGCTTCTAAAAAAGAAAAAATCCACCCCCAAATGCATACCTACACCTCCCCGGGAGAGCGTTGTCGCTCAACGAACAGGCTTGGGCTCGCATTTGGCGGTGGATTTCTCTTGTTCCTCTTCCGCCTAAGCAACCTAGCAACTCTGCACTGCAAGTGTCAAGAAAAAACTGGCTCAGTTTGGGCCTTACCGGAGAACAGGCCGTCAATCGGGAGCAGCCAGTTCTCCGGCGACAGGCTGCAACTGTGGCTTCCAACATCCTTGATCTCCCCGACTTGAATTCCACGGTGCTCAACTCACTGCTCCTTCACTGTTTGGGCTTTCTCCCCTGCCGCTCGGCGCCATCATTCGGTATCGGGATTGGGCAGGATGATGTCGCGAATCATGCCATTCATCTCGGCGCAGGAGGCGATAAAGCCGCGCAAAGTCCTCCGCGTGGCGCCAAAGCCGTCAAACTCTTCATGGGATAAGCCGTTCTCGGTGTAGGCGCGCTCGAAGTCCGGAAACTTCTTCAGCAGTGTTTCCACGATCCTGGCGTCGACCGGCTTGTCC
>Ga0255356_1000212_pt1 | contig 40823 bp, 38 predicted proteins | sample HBST100metaG_FD_189944 | JGI IMG/M metagenome (GOLD analysis project Ga0255356, IMG submission 189944) | Peat soil microbial communities from Stordalen Mire, Sweden - H.B.S.T100 | ecosystem: Environmental > Terrestrial > Soil > Wetlands > Peat | place: Sweden: Norrbotten County, Stordalen Mire...
GTCCGATACCGTCCACGACTTGATCTGTGCCATCCTGAACCGTATCTTCACCCAACTTGCACCCTCTGCTTCCGGCTATTTGCCTGCACGTATCAGGTTCGACACTATTTACGGATAAGTTCTAAGTGGTTTGCTCGGTGAGGAGGATGGATGCCCAGAAAACAGCCACTTTGGATTGGGAACGACCGGTGATTGTGGCGAATCCATCGAAGACCGCAGAAGAAACGCTTCAGACTAAGTGATCGAAGCGGACCCCATGGTCTGGCATCAGCAACGCAGTCCCCGAGCAACTACAGGGAGAGTTGGCGTCACATTTAGACAGACTGCCCGCGCTTGTAGGGCGATTACACTCAAACACTTATTATTATCGCGCTTGGCTCAGGCTCGTGTCTGTTCGGTTTTGCTCATATCGCGATGAATCCATTGGCGCCGGTCAGACAATCCCGATTGGGAAGGGCTCTGTTGGCATCGCATCCGGTGGACGAGGCACAAACAATCGCTTGCGATGTCGAGCAAATGTGACCATTCGTGAAGGTTCTAACTCTGGCAATATCTCAATGGGCATAGCTAAGCGCCAGCATTTGTCATTGACGGCGCCATGTGCCGGCGAAATGCAATGTTGATCGGAGAAGAGACCTTGACGCCATCCATGAGGATACGGAATTCGCAGTCTTTCCACGTCTGCCTCGGTGAACCGGCGAGCAGGCTGGGGAGCGGTTCAATCAAAGAATCTCTCGGCACAAAGGTCAGCCGGGTGATGCTCCTGCTTTTGGTCACTGCTGCCGTGGCAAGTCTATCAGCGACAGCAAAATCGCAAGCGCTGCCCGATTCTCCAGAACCCTCTCGCACTGTAGCAAGCACGGCCATTGGACAAATGGACCTGACGTATGTGCGTCCGACGCAGAGAACCAAGGTCAACAACTTCCTTTTCGATGCGTTCGGCCCGTATCCCATTGCTGGCGCCGCGATCGTGGCCGGCATTAATCAGGCTAGTAATGCTCCACCGGAGTGGAATCAAGGCGTTGAAGGTTACAGCAAGCGATTCGGGTCAGACTTCGCCATCGCTGCGGTGAGCACCACGACGCGCTATGCGCTGTCAGAAGCCTTCAAAGAAGACGCTTTGTACTACCGCTGTGAGTGCAGAGGCGCGCTCCCGCGACTGAGCCACGCAGTGATCTCGACCTTGACGGCGCGGCGCGGACAAGACGGTCACCGTGTTTTTTCTTTCCCTGCGCTGGTCGGTCCGTATGCAGGTTCGATGACCGCTATCTATGGTTGGTACCCCAACCGCTACGGCGCCAAAGACGCGTTCCGGACAGGCAACTACAGTTTGTTGATATATATGGGCGGGAACATTGCCCTGGAGTTCTTCTATAGCGGACCTCACTCGCTGCTTTCCCGAATGCATCTGAACAATGCGCACGGCTCGCCTGTTCAGGGTCCGAACTGATGACCGAGCGCCAAATCACGGCAGCCGCAGGCTTTCCACAGCCTGGACGGGATGCCGTGCTCATGTCTTCCGCCTACCACTCCGTCGCGGACATGATCGCTGAACCGTTCGAGTGGTTTGGCAACCTGGGCATATTCTTCTGGCAGGTTGTGCGGGCTGCGGTTACGCCGCCTTATGAATGGCGCGAACTGGTTCGGCAACTCGACGAGGTTGGATCGAAATCCCTGCCGCTGGTCGCTTTGGCGGGCGCGGCGGTCGGTGTCGTCATCTCCCTGGAAGCCCGCTACAGCCTGAGCAGATTTGGCGCCAAATCGCTGTTTCCCGCCACTCTTGTTTACACCGTGATTCAGGTAATGGGTCCCATCATTACTGGACTGGTGGTGAGCGGGCGGGTGGGCGCTGGCATGGGCGCGGAGTTGGCGTCGATGAAAGTGACCGAGCAGATCGACGCCATCGAGGCCTCGGCGATCAATCCTTACAGGCTTCTGGCTGCGACGCGCATTCTGGCCTGCATCCTGATGTTGCCGCTCCTGACCCTGGCCGCCGATGCATGCGGCTTGCTGACGGGCTGGTTTGCACAGGCCCTGGTTGAGCCGCTCTCATTCCATCAATTCATTGAAGCCGGCTTCAAAGGCGCAACATTCAACGCATTTCTGCCACCCACCTTCAAGACCACCGTGTATGGCCTGATCATCGGGCTCATTGCGTGCTTCCAAGGGATGCGAACACGCGGCGGCGCTGAGGGCGTGGGCCGCGCGGCTACCAACTCAGTCGTGCTGGCGTCGCTTTTCCTTATTTTGGCTGACGTCGTCCTGGTGAAATTCATTCTCGTTGTGTTTCCTTAACCCGTAATCCGAAGGCTCGTGAAACTGGAATGGCAACAATCCATGACATTGCGATGAAGCAAGAGGAACATGACCAAGGCGGGAGCGTGCCCGCTGTTGCCGTCAGGAACGTGGAGAAGGCCTTCGGGCCCCACCAGGTTCTGAATGGGATTAGCTTGGAAGTGAATCGCGGAGAAACCTTGGCGGTGCTGGGACGCAGTGGCACAGGCAAGAGCGTCTTGCTGAGGCTCATCATCGGTCTCGATAAACCCGACTCGGGATCGGTATGCATCTATGGCCAGGACATAGCCGGTCTGACTCTCGACCAGATCGGCGCAATCAGAATGAAGATGGGCTTCCTCTTTCAGCACGCCGCGCTTTACGACTCACTCACCGTCGCCGAAAACGTGGCATTTCCGCTGCAACACCATCGGAGAGAAATGTCGCGCTCTGAGCGGTCCGACCGGGTCACGCAGTTGCTGGCCGAGGTGGGCATGGATGGCAGCCTGGACAAGATGCCGTCGGATATCTCAGGTGGGATGCAGAAGCGCGTGGGGCTGGCGCGCGCACTGGCTCTGGAGCCGGATATCCTGCTTCTCGACGAGCCTACGGCCGGCCTCGACCCCATCAGTTCCGGAGAAATCAACGATCTGATTCTTCAACTTCAGCGAGAGCACCACATGGCCTCCATCGTTGTGACGCACGACCTGCACAGTGCCAGGACGATTGCCAGCCACATCGCTCTTCTGAATGAGGAAAACGTGGTGATCGAGGGAAGTTATGAAGATCTTCAGCACAGCGAGATCGCGTTCGTGAAGGAATTTCTAAAGCAGTCCTAGGAGGACATATGTCGAGAGTGGCGCGGCTCGGGATTTTTATCGTTGCGACCTTGGCAATTCTGGCCAGTGGCGTGTTCCTGATCGGAAGCAAGGAGTATCTGTTTAGCTCCACCTATCAGTTGAAGGCGCAGTTCGACAATGTGGCAGGTCTGGCCGCGGGCGCAGATGTGCGTGTGGGCGGAGTTCACAGTGGAACGGTGGAAAGCATCGAATTGCCCCACCATCCGGGCGAAAAAGTCACCGTGGTGATGGAGCTTGAAAAGTCGACGCATGAGATCGTCAAACAGGACTCGGTAGCTTCCATCGAAACCGAAGGGCTGCTGGGCAACCAGTATATGGCAATCTCGTTTGGGTCTGCCGGGCAGGCCGAGGTGCGGCCTGGCGACATCCTTGCCAGCCACCCGCCACTCGAAATGTCGGAACTGCTGCTGAAGACGAGTGGGCTACTGGATAGTAGCCAACAATCGGTTCAGAACATAACGCAGGCGACGGCGCATCTAAACTCGGTAAGCGCCAAGGTCGATTCGGGACAGGGAACTGTGGGAGCGCTGGTGAACGACAAGCAACTCTATAGCAATCTGCAACAGACCACCACCACTCTGCATGAAACGATGCTTCAGGCGCAGACCGGGGTAACCGACTTTCAGGAGAATATGGAAGCCCTGAAGCACAACTTCTTCTTGAGTGGGTATTTCAAGAAGCGTGGGTACCAGGATTCCGCCGATCTGGCAGCGAACAGGATTGGCGGCCTCCCGCAAGGCACGCCGATCAAGGCGTTCACCTACTCAACCAAGGAACTCTTCGATGGACGCGATTCGGCCAAGTTGAAGAACCAAAAGTCTCTCAATGCCGGCGGCGAGTTTTTAGCGAAGAATCAATTTGGATTTGCGGTAGTCGTGGTTTCCACAGGCATGGAAGGCGATACCCAGAAGGACCTCGTGCTGACCGAAGCCAGAGCCATGGTCGTGCGCGAATATCTGGTGGAGAATTTCGGATTCGACGATAGCCAGCTCAAAACGTTGGGCTTGGGCAAGCAGTCGGGATCGAATCTGGACGCAGACTGGGGCTCGATTCAGATTCTCATCTTCCCAGTAGGAACTGAGATACCGGCTGACAAACTACCGCCGGCGGGAATTTCATCCACAACAGATTCCGGCCAGCCGGCTCGGTTCACTGCTGCTGCTACTCAAAAACCATAGTGGATGATGCGATGAGTGGAAGCAGCAAACTGTGCACGAAGATCGGCGTCTGCTTCGCAGTGTGCGTTGTAGCTCAGCTATTTGCTCATTGCTTTGGAACAATAAATAAGAAGAAGAGGTGCTGTCCTCCTCTTCCCTTGGCTCCTGAGCTGAAGCAGGTCATTGGACATGTGCCCCTTTAGCCGTCCCTGTTGCGCAAGGGCAAGTCGCGAATATCGCCTTTTTTCTGTAAGCTGGCGCCCCTGCTCATCATGCAAGCAATTGCTGAAGTGAACCAAGGCACGAAAAATGCAATTCAACACAAGTCCGTCGATTTGCGCATAAAGCAGATCGATGGATCAATCCAGAAAAACTGATTGGAGAACATCAAATGCCACTTGTCACTGTCGTTATCACGCTAGGTGTAATAGGCCTGCTGCTTTGGCTGGTCAATCGTTTCATCCCCATGCAGGGGCAGATTAAGAGCATCCTGAATGGTGTTGTCGTGATTGCCGTAGTTCTGTGGCTCATGAAGTTATTTGGACTCTTCGAGTACCTTTCCCAGTTCCGCATCGGACATTGAGTCGTAACCGGGCTTAAACTGAGAATGCTGTACGCGTCAACACAATGCAAGTACAACGCAACATGGGAGAATTCTGCCCGAAGGAGGTATCTTGAAGCGCACGCTCTTGTTAGTAATTGGAAGTGCCCTCAGCTTGAGCGCGTTTGCTCAAGCCAGTCCGCAGGCTACAGTGGTTTCAGTATCCACCAGCCCTGTATCGACCTACCGAGTGGTCGTCATCAGTCGCTCGGTCCAGGCGGTCGACTATAAGCATCGCAGCGGGGCTTCTGAAGTCGATTTTGCCGGCACGGCATTGCTGCCTTCAGCCAATGGTAAAGCCAAGGTGCGCAGCAAACGCGGCACCATGGAAGTCGAGGCGGAATTCGGAAACTTGCAAAGCCCTACAACCTTCGGCAGCGAATATCTCACTTATGTCATGTGGGCAATTTCACCTGAGGGCAGGCCCGTTAACCTCGGAGAAGTCCTGGTCGGCGACAACGATCGAAGCAAGCTGACTGCAACCACTGATCTCCAGGCATTTGCCCTGATCGTTACTGCCGAGCCCTATTATGCCGTCCACCAGCCGAGCAACGTGGTCGTGCTTGAGAACATTGTGCGCGCTGACACCAAGGGCACAGTTGAGGCAGTGAATGCGAAGTATGAACTGCTGGAACGTGGCGGATATCTTCCCACCGGATACAAGTTCGACCCCGTGGTCCTGAACGCGAACCTGCCTCTGGAGTTCTTCGAGGCGCGGAATGCATTACGCATTGCTGAATCCGAAGGGGCTGCGACGTATGCAAGTGCGAGCTACCAGCACGCGGTCGAGTTGATGAAGAATGTGGATGAGTATGCCACCAGAAAGCACATCGATAAAAAGCCGCTGATCGCAGCCGCACGGGAAGAAGTGCAGACTGCCGAGGACGCGCGTGAGATCGCCGTCAAGAAGATCGACGAGGAGCGCCTTGCGAATGAGCGCCAGGCATCCAGTAACGCGCAGGCAAGATCACAGGCGCAGGCCGACGATGCAACCCGTCTCAGCAACAGGCTCAGTCGGATGCAGCCAAGGCGCAAGCCAATATGGCCGCGAACCAGACTGCAGCGGCAGTGGCAATCACCGCGGCTCAGGCCGATGCGGAGCAATCCCGTTTGGCTGCGCAGAAGGCACAGCAGGGCGAACACCAGGCCATTACCGACAAGGCCGCCATGCGAGCGCAATTGTCCGAACAGTTGAACAAGATCCTGGAGACACGCGATAGCGCACGCGGACTTATCGTCAGCATGTCGGATGTACTGTTCGATACCGGGAAGTATACGTTGAAGCCGGGCGCACGGGAGAAGCTGGCGAAGGTCGCCGGCATCCTGATTGACTACCCTGGACTCAATATTGAAGTTGGCGGCTACACCGACAACGTGGGCGGCGACGACATGAATCAAACCCTCTCTGAGAACCGCGCCGGTGCGGTTCGCGACTATCTTGTGGAATCGGGTGTGAACACGATTTCTGTCACGGCCAAAGGCTTCGGCAACAGCTTGCCGGTAGCCTCCAACGACAACGCCAGCGGGCGCCAAGTAAACCGAAGGGTTGAACTAGTTGTATCCGGCGACGCAATCGGTAGCCCGCGGATGTAACCGCAGGAAGCTTGCGCTAATGCGGGCATTGAAAAACAACGGGAGGGAAGGTGCTCCCGTGAAATCAAATGCAATCGGAATCTTTGCCGTGCGACTCATGCAGCTTCTCGCGAGGCTGCATGAGTCGGCTGATTTATTCGACAAGCCCTCGCTTGCCGGGCGGCTGCAAGGTCAATGTTTTCAGAACTTGTTTTGATTCGAGCGTATGCTTGATGCAGATGCAGTGGTTGATCTGCACCTTTCTCGCCTTCAGCCTTCCCGGCTTCGCTCCTGACGAGCACCGTTCAAGTCAGCAACAGAACGACTGGAGCTGCAATGATCCTCATCAAGAAATGCGATAGGAAGAATCGTCTGTCTGCCCACCCGCATAAGGGTATACATCCGTTTCGACCAGTTAAGAAGCCGGCGCCAACCGGTTTATTGCAGGTCGAATCGGGCGACGCAATGGCGAGTACGCAAAGTTTTGTTGAAGACTTCTCCATCGAACATTCATCCTCGGGCGTTTCTGTCCTATCGATCAGCATTTCAGCCAATTCTGACAGTGTGGTTGCGTCCACTGGGGCCAGCAATCCGCCAGTGTGAAACAGGATTCGGCTCTGTCTGCGAAAATCTTTTGCGCTGCAGGTCCAATGCCTCCCGGTACCATTCGCAGGCTGCGAGGCATACACCATCCGCCGCAGGCGGGCCGATAGAAGTGAAAGCAGGAAACAATGTCCTTTCCAGAAAATCCCCATTCTGATCACCCCGTCGAGGGCCGTCATCCGGCGGTATATTCACCCGTTGCGCCGGAGGCTTGCAGCCTGCCTCTGCCGACGCGCATTGCGTTTGTAGGAAACTATTTGCCGCGCCAATGCGGCATCGCCACATTCACGACTGATCTGTGTACGGCGCTTGCAACCGAATACGGCAGTGAACGCCTCTTTGCGATTCCTGTTAACGATCCTGAATCAAGCTATGAATATCCTGAGCGCGTGAGGCTGGAACTTGAGCAAGAGGATCTGGCATCCTACGAGCGAGCCGCAGAATTCCTCAACTTCAACGGCAACGATCTTGTCTGCCTGCAACATGAATATGGCATTTACGGTGGGGTTGCGGGCCGTCACATTCTGACGTTGCTGCATAAGTTGACGATGCCAGTAGTCACCACGCTGCATACTGTTCTGCGCGAGCCGGACCCGGATCAGCGCGTGGTGCTGGAAGAAATTGCCAGGCTTTCCGATCGTCTCGTCGTCATGAGTGAGCAAGCGGCACACTTTCTGCGTGAAGTGTATGGAGTGGCCGGCGGAAAGATCGACGTGATTCCTCACGGTGTTCCCGATCTTCCGTTTATGGACCCCAACTACTTCAAAGACCAGTTCGGCACCGAAGGAAAGGCCGTGCTGCTTACGTTCGGCTTGCTCTCTCCGAACAAGGGCATTGAAAACGTGATTCGAGCGCTGCCTGTGATTCTGGCGAGACATCCTAACGTGGTGTATGTCGTCACCGGAGTGACGCATCCGCATATCCGGCGACGTGAAGGCGAACGCTACCGCAACGAGTTGCTCGCACTCGCGGAGCAACTCGGCGTTTCTTCTCAAGTGATCTTCAACAATCGCTTTGTAAGTGCGGAGGAGTTGATCGAGCACGTAGGAGCAGCCGATATTTACATCACACCATACCGGCAAGAGGCGCAGGTCGTTTCCGGCACGCTGGCCATTGCGTTTGGCGCGGGAAAAGCAATCGTCTCCACACCATACTGGCACGCGAAGGAGTTGCTCGCGGATGAGAGAGGCATGATCGTCCCTTTCGACAGTCCCGATGCCATTGCGGATGCTGTGATCGAACTGCTGGAAAACGATGCGAAGCGGCACGCCATGCGCAAGCGAGCCTATCTCCATTCTCGGGCAACCACGTGGCCCAGGACAGCGCGGGCGTATATGGCGAGCTTCCAGCGCGCGCGTTTCGAACGTTCGTTGCACCCGCGACCCGCACGACTGGATGATACGCCAGGGAACGCTGCCGACAATCTGCCTGAGTTGAACATTGACCACATGTTGAGAATGACCGACGGCACGGGCATCTTGCAGCATGCTATTTTCTCGGTGCCCAATTGCCGGGAAGGCTATACGACCGACGACAACGCACGTGCGCTCATCGTGTCGACTCTTCTGGACGAGGACACGGGACGGGCCAGGGAACTGGAGTATTCCAATCTCTCCCATCGTTATCTGGCTTTCTTGTGTTATGCCTTCCACAGCGATACTGGAAGGTTCAGAAACTTTCTTGGCTATGACCGTCAATGGCTGGAGGACGTTGGGTCTGAAGATAGCCACGGCCGCGCCCTATGGGCACTGGGAGAGGTTCTCGGCCATTCGCAGGATGCAGGGGTGAGAGGCGCGACGGGAAGGCTCTTTGAGGCTGCGGTCCCTGCTGTGCATACATTTACAAGCCCTCGCGCATGGGCCTTTTCCATTCTTGGGATGCAAGCCTACTTGGACTGGTTTCCAGGGGACCGAGCCATCCAGGGCGCTCGCAATGCGCTGGCGAACAGGCTCCTGGACATTTATGAGCGGAGTCACTCCAAGACTTGGCAGTGGTTCGAGAAGAGTCTTTCTTATTCAAATGCCAGGCTGTCTCAGGCGCTGATTCTCGCGGGATGGCGAAGCGATAACAAGCGGATGATCGAAGCGGGGATCGAGTCTCTCCGGTGGCTTGTTGCAGAACAGCACCAGGGGGATGAAGAAATCTTTGTGCCGATCGGCTCCAGCGGATTCTTCACAGAGGGCGAGGAGAAGGCGCGCTTCGATCAACAACCCGTAGAGGCTTGCGCCACAATCTCCGCTTGTCTTGAGGCGTATCGGCTCACGGACGAAGGGTATTGGCTTGAGGAAGCGCAGCGTGTCTTCCGCTGGTTCCTCGGCAAAAACGATCTGCAGGTTCCACTATATGACACATCGACAGGGGGGTGCCGGGACGGCCTTCATCCGGACCGGGTAAACGAAAATCAGGGAGCTGAATCTACGCTCTCATTCCTCATGGCTCTGCTGGAAATGCAAGGGGCTAAAGAGTCAAACGCAGAACAAACGCACCATGAAATGAGTACCTTGGCTTGAACAACATGACTCCGTTGGTGGCATCCACAAATCCCATCGCCCCGGAACAACTGCATGTGGAGACACAGACAGGACTTCCCCTGTTAACCCGTTATTCCGGCAACCCGATTCTCACTCAGGAGAATTGGCCTTATCCGGTGAACAGCGTCTTCAATGCAGGAGCCGCAAAGCTAGCCAATGGTGACACGTTGCTTCTTTGCCGCGTCGAAGACAGGCGCGGCCTATCCCACCTTTGCGCCGCGCGCTCTGCGAATGGAGTCGACGGCTGGCGGATCGATCCTGAACCTACGATGGCGATAAGTCCACGGGAGTATCCGGAGGAGGTTTGGGGCATCGAAGATCCGCGCATCACATACGTTCCCGAACTCGAGCAATTCGCGGTGGCGTATACCTCGTTTGCACGGGGTGGTCCAGGAGTCTCCCTTGCGCTGACCAAGGACTTTAAGAGTTTTGATCGGTATGGGGTCATCATGCAGCCTGAGGACAAGGACGCGGCTCTGTTGCCCCGAAGGATTGGCGGCCTGTGGGCTCTGATTCATCGGCCTACGACGACACTGGGCGCGCATATGTGGATCTCCTACTCTCCCGATCTGCACCATTGGGGAAGCCATAAGATCATCCTTGCGGCGCGGCGCGGTGGATGGTGGGATGCAAACAAGATTGGGCTATGTTCTCCGCCGATTGAAACCGCGAAAGGATGGCTGATGATCTATCACGGAGTGCGGCAAACGGCTTCTGGAAGTATTTATCGCCTGGGCCTGGCGCTCTTTGATCTTGAGCATCCGGAGATATGTCTGCAGCGCGGAGACTCCTGGGTATTCGGGCCGGATGCTCCGTACGAACGCAGCGGAGATGTGAAAGACGTGGTGTTTCCTTGTGGGCAGACGATCGGCGCAGACGGAGATACGATTTACCTATACTACGGTGCCGCGGATTCGTGCATCGCAATGGCCACGGGCAGCATACGTGCTCTGCTCTCATGGCTGGACGTGAATTCATGCTCGGAAGAAGTAATCGCTGTTTAGCGCTTGCTGCCAACAGTGATGGAGGAGCAACTTAAATGCCTGCCGAATGCCTCAACTGGCCCAATTGGTTGCCGCGCTTGCTTTGGTTACGCCGCGAGTGCCCTCGCTGCCATTCCGTCAAATTCAAGCCTGCCGAGTTGCGTCCGTTCGATGGCTTGCTGAGCATGTTTATGTTGCGCCCGGTGCGCTGCATGTTTTGTTGGCGGCGGTACTACTGGTTTGCGCTGCGGGACGTAAATGCGCGATGAGCACCCGGCTGTTAGCAGAGCTCACAAGACTCCTGCGTCCCGCCTGAAGGCAAGAGGAATGCAACTCAGCAAACGGTAGGCATCCAATAACTGACTGGCGGATACACCACTTGGCCTGATCCAAGGCCTGTTCCTGTTTCGATTTGCATCCCGACAGAATACTACGGCCACCAGCAGCATGGGCACTGGGATTCTCAGCGACAGGCCTTTGTCGCGGAGGGTACCGGAATCCTGCCGGTGCAAACCAATGAGTCTATGGTCGATTCCCTTTCGCGTTCGGTTTCATGCCAGCACAGATAGAAAACTCTGTCTCAGAGGCACTCGGTGGGATGCTCATCCATGTCCCTGCATCGTCCTGCGAAGACATGGGCGTCAAGGCAATGACGGGGTTCACTTGCGCTTGTTGCGTTCAGTATCCGGCGTTGAATTCTTTATTCCTAGTTTCGCGCGAGCATCGACGTGTACTTCGGTATTCTCAATGGCATCACGGACTACATCTTTAGTCTTGCCCCAGGCATTCTCGACCTTTCCCTTCATTTGCTGAGCCATGCCTTCGACCTGGAGCTTCGTGTCGCCTGTCAACTCGCCGGCCTTGCGCTTGGCGCTTCCCACCACTTCGTCGATAGCGCCCTTCATTCGATCCTTATTCATAAGTCCACCTCCGTGGCCGATCGTGTAAGTTCGACTGAAGCGCTGAAGTGCCGTGCTACCGCCTCGATCGAAGAAAAAACTAGATGACGGCTGTCAAAGCGCAGCGGCCTAGCTTGACATCTTCAGCGTAGCGGCTCGGGTAGTCTACGTCTGAGCTATCGAGACCATGTGCGGTGTAAACGACACAGACCGAAGGCTACAGCGATTTTTCGATTGCTGTGAACCGAAGCCACTGCAGCCGAGTGGATTTTTCCTCAAGAAAAAGCCACCTTGCACAATTTGAATCAGTGCATTTAATTGAAGAACCGCTCTGCACCTCGGCTTCTCGAAATCATGCGGCATCTTGTTTATCGGCATCCGAATTGAAGGCTCATCGTCCATGATGACAAGCCTTGCTTGCGGATTGGGCATTCCTCACCAAGCCAACAGTATCCTCAAGCGAATCATCCTCAAGCGAATCATCCTCAAGCGAATCGGAGTGAGTGTCCCATGAATCAAATTGTTCTACTGTTCAATTTCGCATAGGGGTGTTGTTCCTGGATTGCGCAGTCGCCACAGTCAGGATTCTCTCGATCCGAAGAAATAGGCCCCTTCTCTTGAGCGCTATTGCTCAGACTGCGACACGCGGCGCAGCTAACCTGATAGGTACCTTGTGCGCCTCAAATGCGCGTGAAGCAAGAGACGCTGCGCATGGGTAGAAAAAGGTGAGATGCATGAAGAAATTTGTGACGTTAGTGGCATTATTCAGCTTGGGTGCGGCTAGCGCCGCTTGGGCGGAGAGCCGCGAAGAAGTGCAGAACCGGCTGAATAATGCAGCCACAGTGCTGCACGAGATCATGGCTGCGCCGGACAGAGGCATTCCGGAAGAAGTGCTGGATCACGCAAAGTGCGTGGCCGTAGTGCCCCGCATGATCAAGGGCGGCCTTGTGTTTGGCGCGGAGAATGGCAGAGGTGTTGCCACCTGCCGGACCGCAAACGGATGGAGCGCACCGGCGTTCTTCGCCATTACCGGCGGCAGCTGGGGATTGCAGATCGGCGTCGAAGGCGTGGATCTGGTCATGATCTTCCAGGGCGACAGAGGAATGCAGCGCTTGGAAAACGCCAAGTTTCAGCTTGGAGCGGACGCCTCCGCCGCAGCCGGACCAGTTGGACGCCACGCCACTGCCGATACCGACTGGAAGCTCAATACCGAGATCCTTACCTACTCGCGAGCCAAAGGCGCCTTTGCCGGACTCACGCTGACCGGGGCCGATGTTCGCCGGGACGACAGTTCCATGGATGCTTTCTACGGACATGGCGTCTCCTCACATCGCGTTCTGCGGGGCGAAGTTGAAACGCCGGCTGCCGCAAACCGGTTCATCGACGCAGTCAGAGGAGCAAAAGAACGGGCCCATGCTGCCAACTAGTTAGTTGGCAGGGAACGCTCGTGGGCGCCGGGAGCCGACTTCAGGTTTCGGGCGCCCGCCGTGCGTAGAGGAGCGCATATGCTTTGGACTATTTTTGTCATCATTCTGGTTCTGTGGCTTTTGGGCTTCAGCTTCCATATTGCCGGAGGCCTGATTCACCTTCTGCTGGTACTGGCGCTAGTCATCCTGATTTTTAACCTGCTGTCTGGACGGCGGCGTAACGTCTAAACCGACAATATTGCGCCAATCATGGCCTATATATGCTGATCGACACCGCCCAAGAGCCGGGCATTACCGGCTGACATTAGAAAGATTGTGCTCATCCGTACGCCTTTCGTTCAGCCAATGGCTTCACAAGTGAAGTGATAGAGTACGGAATTGGCGTGAAGCCCGAGTTCTTAGGCAACCCCCCCGAGGAATAGCTTTCGGATACAAAAGCACCTCTCAGAGGCTAAAGCCCACGTTCATTTCAGGGCAGTTGCGGCACGACTAAAGTCGTGCCCTTTCAAGGCCCGGGGCTTTTCCGCAGCCTGTGAAGCCCGTGCCCTTCGTTCTGTGCCGGGCTCTTTGCAGATTTTGAGATTCGGACCGGGGCCGTGCTACCCCACCCTAGCCGCAAAAACCACCGCGCGGCGAGGGCGGGGCACCCAGAACTTTACATTACCCGTGAAGCGGCTTAGCTGACCGTGGGCAAACCGGCCAGCGCCTGCGCAATCTCCTCCGCCGGATACTCGTAGTTTTCGAGCTTTCCGGCCTGGTAGTCGATGTAGGACTGCATGTCGAAGTGGCCATGGCCGCTGAGGTTGAAGAGGATAGTGCGCGACTTGCCTTCTTCCTTGGCCGCCAGGGCCTCGCGAATCGTCTGGGCGATGGCGTGGTTGGATTCAGGCGCGGGAATAATGCCCTCTGCGCGGGCAAACTGGATGCCTGCTGCGAACGCGTCCAACTGCTGCACGGTGGTGGCTTCAATCATTCCCTGGTTCATCACGTGCGAAACCAGCGGGCCCATGCCGTGGTAGCGCAGGCCGCCGGCATGAATGCCGGGAGGCATGAAGGAGTTGCCCAGCGTGTACATCTTCAGCAGCGGCGTCAGATGCGCGGTGTCGCCAAAGTCGTACATAAATTCGCCCTTGGTCAGGGTAGGACAGGCGGCCGGTTCCACGGCCACAATGCGCGCTTGGCTCAAGCCCTTGAGCTTGCGGCCCAGGTAGGGCATGGCCAGACCGGCAAAGTTCGATCCGCCGCCCGCGCAGGCAACGATCACATCGGGCTCATCGTCCGCCATAGCCATCTGTTCGATTGCCTCCAGGCCGATCACGGTCTGATGAAGCATTACGTGATTCAACACGCTGCCCAGGGCGTACTTGGTATATGGGTTCTTGACGGCCAGTTCCACGGCCTCTGAAATGGCCATGCCCAGCGAGCCGTTGGTGTCAGGATGGGCAGCCAGAATGGCGCGGCCCGCTTCCGTCTGATTGCTGGGGCTGGCGGTCACGCTGGCGCCGAAGGCTTCCATCAGCGCGCGGCGATAAGGCTTCTGGTTATAGCTCACCCGCACCATGTAGACCTTGCAGTCCAACCCAAAGAAGGAGCAGGCCATGGCCAGCGACGAGCCCCACTGCCCGGCGCCCGTCTCCGTGGTCAGGTGCCTGGTGCCTTCCATCTTGTTGTAGTAGACCTGCGGGATGGCAGTATTCAGCTTGTGCGAGCCGGCCGGGCTCGCGCCCTCGTACTTGTAGTAAATATGGGCCGGCGTATCCAGCGCCTTCTCCAGGCGGCGGGCGCGGAACAGCGGCGCGGGACGCCACTGCGCATACAACTGCCGCACTTCACCGGGAATCTCGATCTCCCGCTCGGTGCTGACCTCCTGAAGAATCAGGCTCATGGGAAAAATCGGAGCCAGATCGTCAGGGCCCAGGGGTTGAAGCGTGCCTGGGTGCAATGCCGGAGCCATGGGCGTGGGCAGGTCGGCGGCAATGTTGTACCAAGCCAGGGGTATCCGGCTTTGCGGAAGGTTGTATTGGATGGTGTCCATGCCGAAAATTCTATCAGCACTGAAGGCCCTGTGGCCGTGACAACACATTCCGCTTCCTGAAGACCGTCTGCCATCCAGGTGTGCGCCAAAGTTCCGGGGCGCTGAAATCCCTGCTCGGGGTGGTCCAATGTGAGCAGACGCGCGCCTGAGCCGCATCTAGGATGATGCACAGTGAATAGGTGAAGCAGCCGTTGCCCGGGCCGCGGCCCCGCTTCGGCTCAGCGATCTGATTCGCTCATGGCTGAAGAAAGGATACCCAAATGCGCAAGAAAAGCCGGATCAAGGCCGCGGCGGCGATCATTGCCAGCATAAAGATCGAGATGCAGAAGCCGCGCCTGACGGAGTCGGTTCGCGAAGGCCTGGCAGCCGAAGCCACGCTGGCTCTTAAGCAAGCTGCCGCCCGTCCCGTTCAAGCATAAAACCTGAAAATTTCTGCCAGAATCACGCCCATCTCGCCGGATGGGCGGCGATTGTATTTATTGCTTTTCAAGCGCCAGGTAAACGACCACGCCGCTCAGTAGCGCCAGGGTTGCAAACACCGGAATCAGCAACGCCAGACTCCAGCCGGAACTGAACAGCGCCGAAGGCCACAAAACTTCCAGATGAAGCGCCAGGGCTTCCGGGCGATGTTTGAACCATGAGAGCAAGTTGAGGCCATCTTTCGCCTGCAACGCCAGAAATCCAACCGCGATAAACAGGCTCACGCTCAAGGCGAAGATCTGCGCGCCGAGAATGGGTCTGCCTACGCGCTCCACGGCCGCATTGCGGCGGCGCAGTTGAGCCCGCCACCACAGCGCGCCCGCAGAACCGAGCTTTGCCGCGCTGGCCGCATCCGCCCGCGCATTTTTGAAGGTCTCGGTCACCAGCGCCAGGTCGCCGCAGGCGCGGCAGCCGCTCAGGTGGGCCAGCAGCTCCGGCGAGCAGGTCTGGGGCCAGCCGCCCCGCGCCAGCAGCTCCTTCACCTCTTTCTCGCGTATGCAAGGGCTCAGGGTCATAGTTCTCCACCTTCTTTTGGATTTTGCTCCCGCAGCAGCCGTGCAATCTTGCGCCGCGCGCGGAAGAGCAGCAGCCGGATGCTGGCCGTGGCCAGGCCGGTGACTTCGGCAATCTCCTTGTGGGAGTAGCCCTCCGCATGGGCCAGCCAAAGCAGTTGCCGGTCCCTGGGACGCATCAGCGCCAGCGCCGAACCCAGCATGGCCCGCGAGTCGGCTTGCGCCGAACTGTTGCTGGTGGCCAGAAATTCTTCCGGAATCTCTTCGATCGAAGCGGCCCTGGGCTTGCGCCAATAATCCCGCAGCAGGTTGGTTGCGATGCGGAAGAGATAGCGCCGGCCGGCCACCTCGCCCTCGGCCAGATTCGCCGCCGGTCGCGACGCGCACAGGTAGCGCACATAGCTCTCCTGCATCAGGTCGTCGGCCAGCGCGGCATCGCCCGATACCCGCGCCAGGTACGCCCACAGCGACTGGGCCGAACGCTCATAGAATCCGGCGAAGGCGTCGCTATCCATGGGCGGTTCTGCTGCCCGCGGCGCGTCGCCGGCCAGGACGTTCGGAAGAACGGATTCCCAGAGCATAGGATGATGCTTTCTCACTGGATATGCGGCCCTTTCGCCTCACTGTTCTTTCCCGGAGTCGAAGGGCGGGTCCAGTTTGTTCTGCGTTGCGCGGTGTTCGGGTATCAGGCCGAGACGACCGGCCAGCACCCAGGTAATCCCCGCGGAGATGATAAATCCAAGACCCGGCATCAGGACCAGAATGCTCAAAAACAGCAACGGGATTTCCGTTTCGGGAGTGGCGTGGCGAACCCCATACAGCCCGCTGCCAAGCAAGACAAGCACGACGCCAATCTGGAGCGGCGTGAGCACCCGCGCCAAGGCGTTGGGAACGCGCTGCTCGGGTTCAAAACCGACCGGGATGGGCGCGGCCTCAAGGAAGCGCTTGCCGGCTTCGGTATCCATGTAGAGCGCCAGTTCTTGGCTGGAGCTGAATTTGTCGATCAGCTTGCCATGGACCTCGCTCTGCAACTTGAAGATGCGGCTCCAGCGGCGATTCTCAAGGAAGATGCGGATCATCCAGACGAGAGCGGCAAGAAAGCATGCGAAAGCCAATGCGGCCATGATCGGTGCGACGATGCGCTCCTTGTCTGATGATGGGTTCGGTGCCCGCACCAACTCCGGCCAAACTGCGCGGGACAGCGCCTCATCACGGCCTCCGTTTTCCTGATTCGTGTGCGTGAATAGGTAGAACTCGGGGTTGCGCACAACCTCGGGGTGGGCGGCGAGGAACTGCCCCAACTGTGGATTGTTGTGATTCACATAGTCCAGGTTGCCCAGCAGCGACGGGTCGTGCTCGATCACAGTGGTCAGCATGGGGCTCAGGCGCAGCAGCTTGACGAGTTGCTGCTGAGTGGAGGCCAGCTCCCTATCTGTGGGGACCGGAATCGCTGCGGGTGCCGCGGGCTTCGTCTGCGCCGCTGCAAAAGTTGCAAATAACAGAACAGGCGCCACGGCGGCGCGAAGAACCCAGGGCATGATGCGGTTGTGATTGTGCATTCTTGTATCCCCTCACTGGAAGAAGGCTCTCAAGCCCCTTCTGCACATATAACGAACGAGGGCGGCGTTTGGTTAACAATGAATCTCTATTCGGCTGCCGCATCCGGCAAAAGCCAAGTGCCAGGATCAGGCGAAAGATTTAGACTTGGCACCAGCGACGAACGGACTCGCAAATCCTGGGGAAGGCCCGGACAAAACAGATGAAAACACACTTCTCCTTCGGCAAAAACGGCATCGAGGTTTCGGTTCCGGATCTCTTCGCGTGCCAGGTGGTGAAGAGCCGCACCGCGGCGGCGCTGGCGGATGGTCCGAGGTGGGCCCTGGGGAATGCGCTCGAAGCGGCGCTCGACCACCCCATCGGCTGCGAACCGCTGGCGGCCCTGGCTGATGGCAAAAAGACCGCGGCAATCTCCGTTTGCGACATCACCCGGCCGGCACCGAACCGGATCACGCTGCCACCGCTCCTTGCCCGGCTGCATGCCGCCGGAATCCCCGCGGACGGCATCACCATCCTCATTGCCACCGGGCTGCACCGCGCGGCAACCCAGGACGAAATAGCGACCATTCTCGGGCCTGAGATTGCGGCTACCTATCGCGTGGCGAGTCACGATGCGCGCGCCCTGGCCGAGCATCGCCGGCTGGGCGTAACGAGCCGCGGAACGCCGGTGCATATCGACGAGCGGTTCATGGCCGCCGACCTGCACATCACTCTCGGCTTCATTGAGCAGCACCTGATGCTGGGGTTTTCAGGCGGGCGCAAACTCGTCGCTCCCGGCCTGGCCGCGCAAGAGACGATCAAGGCGATTCATTCGCCCCGGTTCATGCGCGAGCCGTTGGCCACCGAGGGCTCCATCGCCGGCAATCCCCTGCACGCGGAGCTGCTTGAGATTGCGCGCATGGCCCGCCACGATTTCATTCTGGATGTGACGCTGACCCAGGACCGGCAAATCTCAGGGGTCTTCGCCGGCGATCCGGTAAAGGCGCACGCCGCCGGGGTGGAGTTTATTGAGACCACCTCGCTTGAGAGGCTCGATGAACCGGCGGATGCCGTGATTACCAGCGCGGCCGGGTATCCGCTGGACCTGACCTTCTACCAGGTCGTCAAGGGAGTAACCGCGGCCGGGCACATCGTAAAGCCCGGCGGCAGAATTCTCATCCTGGCCGAATGCGCCGAGGGCGTCGGCTCACCGGAGTTTGCCCGACAGCTCGCGGCTTTTACGGGATTCGAGAGCTTTCTCGACAAGATTCGTTCGTCCGCTGTCGAGGTGGACCAGTGGCAACTGGAGAAGCTGGCGCTCACCGGCTTGCGGCATGAGCTATTCTTTTTCACGCCGGGAGTGAGCAGGGCGCAGTTGGGCAGCCTGGCCGCGAACGCCTTCGACAGTTTGAGCGAGGCTGTCGCCGCCCTGCTCGATGGGCTTCCGGCCGGTGCGCGGATAGCGCTGCTGCCTGAGGGGCCATACACCTATGCCCGCGCGGAGCAGCAGCCGGTGGCAGGATAGCCGGCTGGCAGTGGTTGTGGCGGGTGAAAGCTCGGGATTTTGGGTGGACCTTGCCAGATCGGTGAAAATGCTCGCGCGCACCGCTGGCATGAATCCTGCTGTCGCGCGCGAGCATCCCCTGAGTGTGAACAGTGCCGATGAATTCGGCGGCCGGCTGCTGGTGGTCTTCGATGGCCACTGCGGGCTGTGTAACCGCTCGGTGCGGTGGCTGGTGCGACGGGACCGCGAGGACCGCCTGCGCTTTGTGGCCTCCGAGTCGCCCAAGGTCGCCAGACTGCTGGCGCGGCATGGATTCAACGCGGTGAACGCGGGACCGGACCTCGGCACAATCCTGCCTGAAACGATCCTCGTTGTGCGCGGTTTCAGCGGCCCGGAAGAGCGAGTATTGGTTCGTTCGGAGGCGATCATGGCGCTGCTCAGCGAGTTGCCGAGGCCCTGGCCTGCTATTGCCGCCGCGCTGGGCTGGATTCCGCGGCTGCTGCGCGATCTGGGCTATCGGCTCGTTGCCCGCTGGCGGTATCGCATCTGGGAAAGACTGGAAAGCTGTCCCGTACCTACGGCAGAAGAGCGGGAGCGGTTTCTATAACTCACAGTCGGATAGCCGCAAATCCTGCTAAAATTGAGTTTTCGGCCAGCCGTGCCATCCCAGAAATCCATCTGCAGAAAGCCCGCATCGTGCCTAAAGAACCCAAGCCAAAATCCGTGACCTACGCCGACGCCGGCGTTGATATCAGCAGCGGCGATCGCGCCAAGGAGCGCATCAAGTACCTGGCGCAGAAGACCTTCAACCGCAACGTCCTGGGGGGCATCGGCGGCTTCGGCGCGCTGTTCCGGCTGGACTTGCAGCGCTGGAAAAGCCCCATTCTGGTGAGCTCGGCCGATGGCGTAGGCACCAAACTCAAGATCGCCTTTGAGTTGGGGATGCACCACACGGTGGGCCAGGATCTGGTGAACCACTGCGTGAACGATATTGCCGTACAGGGCGCCACGCCGCTGTTCTTTCTGGACTACCTGGCCAGCGGCAAGCTGGATCCTGAAGTGACCGAGAGCGTGATCACTGGGCTGGCCGAGGCCTGCAAGGCCAATGGCTGCGCCCTGATCGGCGGCGAGACGGCGCAGATGCCGGGCTTTTATACCGACGGCGAGTATGACCTGGCCGGCTTTATTGTGGGTGCGGTGGACCGGGAAAAGATGGTCACCGGCGCAGGCATCAAGCCCGGCGACGTGATGATCGGGCTGCCCTCTACCGGGCTGCACACCAACGGCTACTCGCTGGCCCGCAAGCTGTTTTTTGAGGTGGCCGGCTACAAGCCCACACAATATGTAACCGCTATCAAGGAGAAAGCCGGCGCGGCGCTGATGAAGACGCATCGCAGCTATCTCCACCTGATCCAGAAGCTGGTGACGGCGGGGGTGACCACCGGAATGGCCCACATCACAGGCGGCGGCATCACGGAAAACCTGCCCCGCATCCTGCCCAAAAGCACGGCGGCGCAGATCGAACTGGGATCATGGCCGGTGCTGCCCATCTTTGAGCACCTGCGCGAGCTGGGCCAGGTGTCGCAGGAAGAGATGATGCGCACATTCAACATGGGCGTGGGGCTGATTGCCGCCATCCCTGCGGACAAGTTTACGCGGGCTAAAAACCTGCTGGACCGGGCCGAGGAGAAGTTCTACATCATCGGCCGCGTGGTCAAGGGCGACCGAAAGGTGCAGTACACATGAGCGATTCCCCGGTAAAGGCCGGCCGCGCGCCGATCCGGTTGGGAGTTCTGCTCTCTGGGCGCGGCTCGAACTTTCTGGCCATCGCCGAGTCGATACGCGCTGGAAAACTTGAAGGCGTTGAGATCGCGGTCGTGATCTCCAACGTGGCCGAGGCCGGAGGCATTGGGAAGGCCCGCGAACTGGGGCTGCCCACGGAAGTCTTTGTTTCGAAAGGCCGCCCGCGCGCCGAGCACGATGCCGCCGTGGTTGCCTGCCTGAGGGAGCGCCGGGTAGACCTGGTCTGCCTGGCCGGATATATGCGGCTGCTGTCGCCGGAGTTTATCGCCGCGTTTCCAAACCGCATCCTTAACATTCACCCCTCGCTGCTGCCGGCCTTCCCCGGCCTGGAGGCGCAGACGCAGGCCTTCAACTATGGCGTCAAGGTAGCCGGTTGCACGGTTCATTTTGTGGATGAGCACCTGGACCACGGGGCGATCATGCTGCAACGGGCCATTCCGGTGCTGGATGCCGACGATGCGCACTCGCTGGCCGAGCGCATCCTCGCCGAGGAGCACCAGGCCTATACCGAGGCCATTGCCCGCGTCGTGAGTGGACAGTATGAGGTTCGCGGACGGCGGTTTGTGAAGCGGAATCCTTAGGGAAACGCTGAATACGGGAAGGCAAAGGAGCACGAAAGGGCACGGCTGGCGCATTTTCTTTCGGCAATAGCTATTGAAGGCCGGCATTCGCTTGCAAGATCGCTTGAACGGCCCGCCGGTAGGCCGCATGGACCGATTCATCGAAGCAGGCGAAGACTACTTCCTCAATCGCATCGTCCTTGCCAAGTTCCGCCGCCGTCTCTCGCAATGCGATTTCGACGGCGAGATCGACGGGGAACCGGTAGACGCCGCAACTGATGGCCGGGAAGGCAATCCGGCGCAGGCCATGCTCGCGCGCAATGGCAAAGCAGCAGCGATAGCAACTGGCGAGCAACTCGCGCTCGTTGTGGTTTCCGCCGTTCCATACCGGGCCGACGGTGTGGATCACATGCCGGGCGGGAAGGCGATAGCCGCCGGTCAGTTTGGCCTGGCCGGTTGGGCAACCGCCCAGCAGACGGCACTCGGCCAGCAGCTCCGGGCCGGCCGCGCGATGGATTGCCCCGTCAACCCCTCCTCCGCCCAGCAGCGAGTTGTTGGCGGCGTTGACGATTGCATCCACGGCCAGGGTAGTGATGTCGGTCTTGAGAACTGCAATTTTGCCGGTCATCTGTTCCCCCATTCACTTTACCTCTTCTGGTCCCGCTTGAGCATCGGGTTGCTGTAGCCGCAGGTTCCGTCTGTGGCTGGGGGCACTGAGATCGCAAGTGATTAAAAATAATACAGATGCATCGAAATAGGGTCGAGTTTTCATCAGCCGGAGCATTTTTCCGCTTTCATCCCGCTCCAAATTCTGCCATACTTGATTGTGCCCACCTGGTACGTCCAATCCAAACAAACCAATCAAGAGGTTGCATCGATGTCGGCAAAGTATGTCTTTGTGACGGGCGGAGTTGTGTCCAGTTTAGGTAAAGGCCTGGCGGCGGCCTCCATCGGCTGCTTGCTTGAAAGCCGCGGCCTGCGCGTGAATATGATGAAGTTCGATCCCTACCTGAATGTCGATCCAGGCACCATGTCGCCCTTTCAGCATGGCGAGGTTTTTGTCACCGACGATGGCGCGGAGACCGATCTCGACCTGGGCCACTACGAGCGCTTCACCCATGCGCCGCTCTCCCGCGACAACAATCTCACCACTGGCCGCATCTACGAGCAGATCATCCTGAAGGAGCGGCGCGGCGACTACCTGGGCAAGACGGTCCAGGTGATTCCCCACGTGACAAATGAAATCAAGAACGCCATGCGCAAGGTTTCGGCCAACGGCGCGGACGTGACCATCATCGAGATCGGCGGCACGGTGGGCGATATCGAGTCGCTGCCGTTTCTTGAGGCCATCCGTCAGATGCGCCAGGAACTGGGCCGCGAAAACACGGTTTTTGTCCACCTCACGCTGGTGCCGTGGATCGCCGCCGCTCAGGAACTGAAGACCAAGCCTACGCAACACTCCGTCAAGGAACTGCTGTCGATTGGCATCCAGGCCGACGTGCTGCTCTGCCGCTCTGACCGCGCCCTGCCGCGCGAGATGAAACAGAAGATCGCCGCTTTCTGCAACGTCGAGGAGAAGGCCGTCATCGGGGCCATTGATGTGCCTTCCATCTACGAGTGCCCGCTCAGTTTCGCCAGGGAAGGCGTGGACACGCTCATCCTCAAGTACCTGCACAAGGAAGCGCCGGAGGCCGATCTGACCAGGTGGACCGCGCTGGTGGACCGCTGCTACCACCCCAAGGACGACGTTTCCATTGCCATCGTGGGCAAGTATGTGGAGTATGAGGACAGTTACAAGTCGCTGAAGGAAGCTTTGACCCACGGAGCCATCGCTCACAACCTGAAACTCAATGTTACCTGGATCGAGGCCGAGGGGCTGGAGTCGAAAACTCCCGAGGACCGTAGTTATGAGTCGCAGTTGGAGGGATTCGATGGGATCCTGGTGCCCGGCGGCTTTGGCAAGCGCGGCATCGAGGGCATGTTGAACGCCATCCGCTATGCCCGCGAAAAGCAGGTTCCCTACTTTGGAATTTGCCTGGGCATGCAGACCGCCTGCATCGAGTTTGCCCGCAATGTCTGCGGCCTCAAGAACGCCAATTCGAGCGAGTTTGACCCCTCCAGTCCGCACCGCATCATCTATAAGTTGCGCGAGTTGCTGGGCGTGGAAGAGATGGGCGGCACCATGCGCCTGGGCGCCTGGGCTTGCATTCTGCAAGAAGATTCGCTGGCCGCCAAGGCTTATGGCGGCGCTACCGAGATCAGCGAGCGCCACCGGCATCGCTACGAGTTCAACCGCGAATACGAAGCCCTGCTGACCGGCGGCGGCCTGCGCATCAGCGGCACCACCCCCGACACAACTTATGTGGAGATTATCGAACTGCCCGGCCATCCCTACTTCCTGGGCTGCCAGTTCCACCCCGAGTTCAAATCGAAGCCGCTCGAGCCGCATCCGCTCTTCCGTGAGTTTATAACTGCGAGTTACAAGAACCGGCAGAAACGGCTCGCGGCTGAAACCGTGGCCCACGAGACCGTAGCCTGAGAGGGAAACTGCGCATGAAATTCCGGCACGTGGGCGATGCTGCCTTGCCGGATGCGGCATTGATCGAGATCCGCGCAGAAATTCGCGGCCTGTACTCCCCGGCTCTCCGCCGGGGAGTGCTTTAGGATTGGAGCAGCGTGCAGACGATACGAGTAGATACACCATCGGCAAAATACGGCGTGATTGCGGGCAGCGGGCTGCTGGAGACGCTGGCGCCGCGCATCGAGCGGGTTGTGGGCAGGTTGCCGCGGCGGGTTTTTGTGCTGACTTCGGCGCCGATCTGGGCGCTGTGGGGGGATTGCATGCAGCAGTCCTTTCAGGACGCGCCCGTGGTGCTGTTTCTGGAGCCCGGCGAGAAGCATAAAACTCTGGCCAGCGTGGAAAAGCTGGCCCGGCAGATGGCCCAGGCAGGCGGAGACCGCGGGTCGCTGCTGATTGCCTTTGGCGGCGGAATTGTGGGCGACGTGGGCGGTTTTCTGGCCGCAATCTACATGCGCGGCATCCCCTGTGTGCAGGTTCCGACAACGCTGCTGGCGCAGGTGGATTCATCCGTGGGCGGCAAGACGGGCGTGAATCTGCCCGAGGGCAAGAACCTGGTGGGCAGCTTTCATCATCCGCTGGCGGTCTTCGCCGATATCGGGGTGCTGGGAACGCTGCCGGAGCGCGAACTGCGGGCCGGACTGATGGAGAGCGTGAAGGCGGGCATCATTCGCGACCGGACACTTGTGCGCTTCATGGAAGAGCACGCGGACGAGGTGCTGGGACGCGACCCGAAGGCTCTGGAAAAAGTGATTGCCGCATCCATCCGCATGAAGGCCGGAGTGGTGAACCAGGACGAACGCGAGAACGGGCTGCGGATGATTCTGAACCTGGGGCACACGGTGGGCCACGCGCTGGAACAAGCCACCGGCTACAAGACGCTGCTGCATGGCGAAGCCGTGGGGTGGGGCATGGTGGCCGCGCTCTATCTGGCACGGGAGCGAGGAACGATCTCGCGGGCGCAGTTCTCGCGGCTGGAGAAGTTGATTCACCTCTATGGTCCGCTGCCGCCGTTGAAGTTGCGCTTGTCCAAGGTGGTGGCGGCCACGGGCGGCGACAAGAAGAACGTGGGCGGGATCCGCCGCTTTGTCTTGCCTATCGGCATCGGCGACGCCGGGATCGTGGAAGACGTGACGGCTGCGGAACTGGAAGCCGCGACGAAGTATTTGCTGGAGCGGGCTGGGGAGAAGACAGCGAGTTAGCGGCGTATCTGGTTTGGCGAAGTTAGCTGGGTTGGCGGGTGGAACGGAAAAGCACAGGGGAATCAGATTTGGAGCTTAGATGACGACCACCGGAGCCAAACCGCCGGGAGCAAGCGACGAAGCCAGCGCCGCGCAGGCCGTGCGGCAGATGTTCGACCAGATTGCGCCGCGGTATGACCTGCTGAATCACGTGCTCTCAGCCAATGTGGACCGGCTGTGGTGGCGGCGGGCGGCGCGGCGATTCAAGGCGGTGCTCGCCCGGCCCGATGCGGCGGTTTTGGATATTTGCTGCGGCACGGGCGACATGACCATGGCTCTGCTCAAGCATCGGCCACAGGGCGCGCGGCCAATTCTGGCGGCGGATTTTTCGCGAGGAATGCTGAGCCGCGGAGCAAGCAAGTTCGCCCACCGGGGAGCTGTAGCCATCGAGGCGGATGCGCTGCACTTGCCGCTGCGCTCCGGCTCGCTGGATTTGATTGTGACGGCCTTCGGGTTCAGAAACCTGGCCAACTACGAGGCCGGGCTCAGGGAATTTAACCGAGTATTAAAGCCGGGCGGACAGTTGGGAATTCTGGACTTCAGCGAGCCGGGCGGCCTGCTGGGCAACGCCTATGCGGTGTATTTTCGGCGTGTTCTGCCGGCCATTGGGCGCGCGATCTGCGGCCCCGTCGCTGGAGGCAAGGACGGGCCATACAACTATCTGCCCGCCTCGGTGGGCAACTTTCCGCCGCCGCCGCGGATGCTGGAGTTGATGCGCGGCGCTGGGTATGAGGAATGCGCATGGCAGGCTTACACATTCGGCATCGCCGGGTTGTACACGGGGACGCGGTCACTTGTAGTCTAAGAGCGCAATGACTCGAACTGCTTCCAGTACGCTTGGATTTTCCGCGGAGAAGCGGCGCGTCGCGCTGCACTCGATGCTGGCTGCTGCAGCCATGACGGTGCTGAAGCTGGCGGCGGGACTGCTGTCCGGCTCGCTGGGCGTACTGTCGGACGCGGCCCACTCGGGGCTGGACCTGGTGGGCGCGGCGCTCACGTTCTTTTCAGTGCGCGTGAGCGACAAGCCGGCCGACGAAGACCACACCTATGGCCACGGCAAGATAGAAAACCTCTCCTCATTTGGCGAAGTGATCCTTATGGCCGTGTCGAGCGGCTGGATCATCTGGGAAGCGATCCAGCGGATGCTCTACCACACGGTGGAACTGCGCCACTCGGTTTGGCCCGTCCTGGTGGTGCTGACCTCAATCGGCGTGGACTTTTGGCGTTCGCGGCAACTGCGGGCGGTGGCCATTCGGACAGGCTCGCCAGCTCTGGCGACTGACGCCTTCCACTTTGCAAGCGACATCTGGTCATCGGTGGCCGTGCTATGCGGGCTGGGCGCCAGTTGGGTGGGCATGCGGTTTGGGATCGGCGTGCTGCGGTTTGCCGACCCGGCGGCGGCGGTGGTGGTTTCGCTCATGATTTTGCGGCTGACGCTGCGCCTGGGCCATGAAGCGGTAGCGGTGCTGCTGGACGAGATTCCCGCGGAGACGCGGCGGCGGATTGTGCGCGAGGTGGAACAGGTGCCAGGCGTTTTGGCCGTGGAGCAGGCCCGGATGCGGCGCGCCGGAGCCGACTACTTTGCCGACCTGACGCTGGCGCTGCCGCGACGCTTCACCTTCGAGCATACCGGCGCACTGGTGCGGGCGGCCACTGATGCCGTGCACCGCACACTGCCCGAAGCCGATGTGGTGATTCACACCGTTCCCCGGCAAGCCCGGGCCGAAAGCATCTTTGACCGGGTGAGGGCCGTGGCGGCGCGCAACAACGTGAGCGTGCATGAACTCAGCGTGCAGTCGCACCGCGGACGGCTGCGCGTGGAACTGCATGTGGAACTGGACGAGACCCTGCCGCTGCTGGCCGCGCACAGCTTTGTGAGCGCCATGGAAGCGGAGATTCTGCGCGAAACGCCGGAGATTGACGCCGTGCTTACCCATATCGAGAGCGAACCGGCCACCATCGAGCAGCCCGACGAGGTAGACGCCGAGGACCGCAAGATCGAGTCCGTGTTGCGCTCCGCGGCCGCGCTTATCCCGGAAATTGTGGATGTGCATGAGATCAAGGTGGGCCGCAACGGCGAGCACATTCACCTCTCCTGCCATTGCACCTTGCCGGACGATTTGACCATGCAGCGGGTTCACCTGGCGATCACCGCCCTGGAGGACCGCTTCAAGGTGGACTGCCCTGAGGTGTACCGGGTGATGATTCACCCCGAGCCGGCGACGGATAACCTGCGGTGAATTTGCAAAGGGCTTGCTAAAGAGCCCTTGATTATCGGGAGACAGCTTTCTTCTGCAACGCGCTTTGCACGATGTAAGAGGAACGGGTAAGACCCTGAGCGCGGGCGCGGCGATCGATCTCGGCAATCTGGCTTTGGCGGGCGGTGATGTTGATGCGTACGGTTCTCTCCGGCTCGCGAAGTTCGGTGAGGAAAGCGACCGCGCCCTTCATGGCTGGATCAGTGCGCAGGTCGTCGAGGGTGGATGACTTGGGAATGGCCTCTCCGTCCTCGCGCATTCCGGCAACATGCAGCGCGAGAGCTTCTGCCGCCATGCTGCGCGCTTCCTCAAGAGTGGAACCGGCAGTGATGCAGCCGGGAAAGTCGGGAAAACTGACGCCGTAATCCGAGTTCTTGTCCTTGTGAAGGTAGGCGATATACTCCATGGTTGCTCCTTTACCTGAGCTTGAGGCCAGATTGTTTTTCGATGCTCCTGAGGGTGCCTTCGGGAACATCTCTTTGTGGGGAAACAACCGTAACCCTGCCGGGCTTGACCGGATGCTTGAATTGCTTATGGCTTCCGGATTGCGCGACCTCGAACCAGCCGTTCTGCTGGAGCTTGCGGATAACCTCCCGGCTGTTCATTGCGGCGCGCCCTTTCAACTCAAGAATACACATTTCGTATACACTCAACAATGATTGAGAATACCTCCAGGAGCAAACCCGATGATCGCGCACAGCGAATGGAAAGGCTCGACAATATTTGAGGGGATTGACGAGAACGGCAATTCGGTCTTCTTCGACGCCAACCCCGCGCACACGCAGGGACCGATTCCCATGGAGGCGGTGCTGATGGCGCTGTGCGGATGCACCAGCGTGGACGTAGTTTCCATCCTTGAGAAGAAGCGGCAGCCACTGACCGGGCTGCGCGTAACGGCCATTGCCGAGCAGGCCGAAACCGCGCCCAGGGTGTTTACTAAAATCAAACTGACCTACGCGGTCAGCGGGCGGTTGAGCCGCAAGGCCGTCGAGGATGCGGTGACGCTGTCGAAAGACAAGTATTGCTCGGTGTCAAAGATGCTGGAGAAGGCGGCGGCGATCGAATACGAAATCGTCTATGCGGACGGCGAACCCGAGTCATGACCAGCCGTCCGATCGTGAATTTCTTCCAGGTGGCCTCGCTCGTGATGCTGCTGGTGGCGGCGGCGCTGCTGGCGGTCATCACCACCATGCACTTTGCCATTCACGGGGCCGAGGTGCAAGTGCCCGCGCTGAAGGGAATGACCGTGGCCGATGCGCGCAGCCAAACCTCCGGGCTGGGGCTCAATCTGGACGTGGACAACCGCTACTATTCGGGAGACGTGGCTACCGGACACATTCTGACGCAATCGCCCGCGGCGGGAACGGTGGTGCGCCGGGAGTGGCGGGTGCGCGTGGCCGAGAGCCTGGGGCCGCAAAAGGTCGAGGTGCCGGACGCGGTGGGCAAAGAGGAGCGGGTAGCGGCGCTCGAGCTACGGCGCGTGGGCCTAGAGGTGGGCGCAACCGCGCGGCTGCCCTACGGCAAGGCGGCCGAAGGAACAGTGCTGGCTCAGGATCCTCCGGCTCATGCCCAGGGCATTGCCCGGCCTAGCATCAATCTGCTGCTCGCCGCCCCGGACGACACTGCGGCCGATGGCTTTGTGATGCCGGACCTGACCGGCCTGCCGGTGGTGAGCGCACAGGCGCAGTTGGCCAGGGTAGGCATCAAAGCCGCTCTGCCCAAGTTCGTTCAAGTGCCGGTGGCGCCGGTGGGCAGCGGAGATGCGCCGCCCAAGCTGCCGATCAGGCCAGGCGCGGTGATGGCGCAGCAGCCCATGGCCGGATCGCGCGTGGACCAGAGCACGCTGGTCAAACTGACGGTGGCGCAGTAGCAGATAGCGGGTCAGCGAGGTGAAAACCAGGAGCAGGCGTGCGATGCCGCGGGATTGGCGAGCGCGTGGACGACATCTCCTAAGGAACACTTTTTCTTGCCCAGTAAAATCAACAGCTTACAAGTGGTTGATCTGTGCCAGAATTCCCTGGAAAATGACGTGTTCCTTCCCATCTCCACCGGCCAAAGCCGGTTTAATGCTCAGAATCGAGATACAGAGTACCCGGCTGGGGCGTCTTTGTCGGCTTTATCTGCTGGCTGGGATTGGTCGCTGCGCCGCTCTTCTCTGAGACAATCTACGAGCGCAGGCCCTTCAAGCTCTTCGCCATCAGCACCGGCTACTGGCTGGTTGCGCTGGTGATCAGCGGCGGCGTGCTGGCCGCCTGTCGATAGAGATGGAACAAGGACCTGTTCCCGCGTTCCGGCTGTCACACTGGCGTCGCAAGCAGGCCCTGAAGCCGCCCCTTTACAATTCATCCATGAGCAAAGCAATCATCACAACCGAAGAAGCACCCGCGGCAATAGGGCCCTATTCCCAGGGCGTGCGCGTGGGCAACCTGATCTTCACGGCTGGACAGATTCCGCTTGACCCGGCAACCCAGCAGGTGGTCGCCAGCGGCATCGCGGCGCAGACTGCACGCGTCTTTGAAAATCTGAAGGCCATCGTTGAAGCAGGGGGCAGCAACCTTGCCAGGGTGGTGAAGGCCACCGTCTTCCTCAAGGACTTCAACGATTTTGCGGCCATGAACGCAGTTTATGGCGCATATCTGGGGGCGGATGGAGAGGCGCCGCCAGCGCGCACCACCGTCGAGGTTTCGCGCCTGCCCAAGGATGTGCTGGTGGAGATCGAGTTGATCGCGGAAGTCTGACGCAGATCCAGGTTCTGCCGCAACTGCACCGCGCTCCATGCTTGCGACTTTTCATTTTTGCAAGGGAGGGCGGCCAGGAAGCTGAAACCGGATCGCTATTCAGCCAGGAGGCCATTATGAGCGAGACGCCCGAAAAGATTGTGCGCACCGAAGCCGAGTGGCGCGCGGCGCTCACCCCGGAGCAGTACCAGATCTTGCGCGAAAAGGCCACTGAGCGCGCCTATACCGGCGCCCTCACGGAGAATCACGAGACCGGCAACTACCACTGCGCCGGCTGCGGAGCGCTCCTGTTTCTCAGCGGGGCCAAGTTCGACTCCGGCTGCGGCTGGCCCAGCTTTATGCTGCCGGCCGAGTCCAATGCCATCGCCGAGCACGAGGACCAGAGCTTCGGGATGAGGCGCGTCGAGGTCACTTGCGCCCGCTGTGGCGGCCATCTGGGCCACGTCTTCCCCGACGGCCCTGCGCCCACCGGCCTGCGCTACTGCATCAACTCCGCCTCGTTGAACTTCACCAGAAAAGAACTGTAACCCTGGACTTTTACGGGCCGCTCTCCAGGCACAACAAAACCCCGTCCGGCATGGACGGGGTTTGTGCCGATCATGAATTGCGTGGAAGACCGAACTCGGCGCGCAGTGCGCCACCGAGCTTAGCCCTTGGCGATCTTGCCGTTCTTGATGCAGCTGGTGCAGACCCGAATCCGCTTGGACGCGCCGTTGACCAGCGCTTTCACGGCCTGCAAGTTCACGCTCCAACGGCGGCGGGTGATGTTGTGCGCGTGAGAGATGTTATTGCCAAACTGCGGGCCTTTGCCGCAAATATCGCATACCTGTGCCATGACTTCGCTCCAAATTCTTGTGTTTCGTGCCGCCGGAATCTGCCGCCTGCGAACGCCATTCCAACCGCACTCAGGCTCGGCCTGTACCCAGAGGCGCCAACGGGGAGCATGCAGACACACCACCCCGGCAGCTTGCCGAATCTTCAGTATACGCGCAATCTGCCTCCGAGCCAAACCTGACTCTCTGACCTGACTACCTGGGTTCCTGTAATGGTGGCATTGTGCAAGCCCACCATTGCGGCAAAAACAAAGACGCGGCGAGGGCGGGGTCCCAAAAATTCATGGCTGGATTAGAGCTTGCCACTCGCCAAGGTGTTGAGAATGCATTTTCCTCAAGGGCTTTACAGGCTGCGGGGAAAGGGCATCTTAGCAAGGAATCTGTCTTGAAAGGGTATGGCTTCAGCCGCGCCACACGATGGGCCACAACAAGAAGTAGGCTTTATCCCCCAAGTGGTTCTATTTTCAATAGTTTGCATTCCATCGGCGACCAAGGCTGCGGCCGCTTATGACCGCTTCTACGGCATGGCTGAAGCCCGTGCCCTTCACCGGATCGAGTTTTTCCGCAGCCTGTGAAGCGCACGTTGATCTTGCTGCACCTATGGCACCCTTCGACTGCGCTCAAGGCAGGCTTTGAAGTCGTGCCCAGACGCGGGATCTTCGGCTCCGCTGCGCTTTGCTCAGGACGGTAGAAAGAATGGGCGCAGGGCGCACTCCATATCATGCCGGATCAGCATGATGCGCAGGCCCTGGAGGGGTGAGACGGAGAAGTTGCCTCGCTCAGCCGCCGGGCTGCTATAGTGTTTCCAGATAAAAATTGGGTCCAGATTCAGAGCGAAGATTTTTGCATCTCATTCTTCGTAAACCGGGGTTCCCGACGACAGGTTTCTTTCGCTGGGGTGGGAATCTGGGTCGCTTGGCGATCATTCTTCATTGCCGGGGTGGAAAGGCGTGGTTATTGAAATGCGCATTTTTAAGTAATCGTAGAAGTAATCGTGGAAATGCTCTGAAAAACAACATCCGCTGTACTTTGTGAGGCCGTGTGAAACGCAATTTTCTTTTCGCCGCTGTTGTGTCCGCCGCTGCATCCTTCACTTTTCTGCTGGTCTGCGAGGCCGGCAACGCACAGAGGTCCGCGCCGCCCGCGCCGCTGCCTGTGAATCCGGCAGTGGAGAGCCGCACACAGGGTCCGAGCGATCCATTGATGCTGTGGTACCGGACGCCGTCGAAGCAGTGGACCGACGCCCTGGCGATCGGCAACGGACGGCTGGGGGCGATGGTCTATGGCCTGCCGCAGCGCGAGCGGCTGCAACTGAACGACATCACAGTGTGGAGCGGCGGACCGCAGCCGGACCAGAATCGCCCCGATGCGTACAAGGCGCTGCCAGCGATTCGCAAGGCGCTTGCGGACGGCGACTGGGCGGCGGCGGACAAGCTGGTGTCGCAGAATTTGACCTCGTCGACCCTCTATAACGCCTCGTATGAGACTCTGGGCAACCTGGACCTGGAGTTCACGCTTCCCGAGGGCGCGGTCACGGACTACTGGCGCTGGCTGGATATCGGCAAGGCCATCGCGGGCGTGGAGTTCAAAGTCGGCGCGGACACTTATCGCCGCGAGTCCTTTTCCAGTCATCCCAACGGAGTCATCGTCACGCACATCACCTGCACAAAGCCAGGCTCAATCGGTTTTACCCTCAAGCTCTCGCGCATCGAGGGCGCCAAAACGGTGGCCCAGGGCAGCGACACCCTGGTGATGACCGGGAACACCGATCGGCCGGAGAGAAAGCTGCCCGGCAACATGAGTTATGAGGCGCAGGTGAAGGTGCGCGCCAAGGGCGGCTCGGTGAAGACTGTGGACGGCGCAATTGTGGTGACCGGCGCCAACGAAGCGACCGTGATTTTGGCGGCGGGCACCACCTACATTCTGGACTACGACAAGAACTACCGCGGGCCGGACCCTCACCCGGCGGTGACGCGGACGCTGGCGGCGGCATCGGCCAAGAGCTATGGCGCTCTGCTGGCGGCGCATGAGGCCGACTATACAAAGCTCTTCAACCGCGTAAAATTTTCGCTGCCCGATGTTGCGCCTTCGCCGGAGACAACCGATTTGCGCATCAAAAACTACGGCGACGGCGTCAAGGATCCGGCGCTTGCGGTGCTCTATTACCAGATGGGCCGCTATCTGCTGATTGCCTCAAGCCGCGAGGACAATCCGCTGCCCACCAACTCGCAGGGCATCTGGGGCGACGGGCTTGACATGCCGTGGATGGCCGACTACAAGGCGAACATCAACTACGAGATGTTCTATTGGCCCTCGGAAACAGCAAACCTCTCGGAGCTGCACATGCCGGCCATCCGGCTGGACGCGAGCGTGGTGAAGCCGGGGATGGTGACGGCAAAGACCTATTACAATTCGCCGGGCTGGGCGCTGGCCTATACCACGAATGCGTGGGGATGGACCGCTCCGGGCGGCGGCATGCCCTACGGGGCGTTCTTTGGCGGCGGCGGCTGGATGATGCAGGACTTGTGGGAGCACTACGCCTTCACCCGCGACAAGGCTTACCTGGCAAAGTATTACCCGGTAATGAAGGGCTCCGCGGAGTTCTTCCTGAGCAATCTGGTTGTGGGGAAAGATGGACTGCTGAGCACCTCGCCCTCGCTTTCGCCAGAGAACGGCTTTGTGACCGACACAGGAGTGAAAGGCACGGTCTCAGACAACTCCGCCGCGGAGCGCGAAATTGTGTGGGACTTGTTCACGAATACCATTGCCGCTGAAAAGGTGCTGGGCACGGACGCGGATTTCCGCGCAAAGCTCGAGGCGGCGAAGGCGAAGCTGCGGTCGCTGGAGATTGGCAAGGCCGGCCAACTGGAGGAGTGGGGCCACGACTGGGATCTGAATGGAGATATCCACCACCGGCATGTTTCGCATCTGTATGGCGCGTTTCCCGGATGGGAGATTTCGCCGCTGCACACGCCTGAACTGGCAAACGCCGTGCGCAAGTCGCTGGAGATGCGCGGCGACCAGTCCACCGGGTGGAGCAACGCCTGGAAGATCAACCTGTGGGCGCATCTGCGCGATGGCGACCACGCATTCAAGATTCTCAGTTCGCAACTCCAGCTTGTGGCCACCGGCGGCACAAACTATAGCAACGGTGGAGGCACCTATAGCAATATGTTTGACGCGCACCCGCCGTTCCAGATCGACGGGAACTTTGGCAGCACCTCCGGCATTGACGAGATGCTGGTGCAGAGCAGCGATCGCTATGAGGATGCGGCCAGTCCCAACGAGGACCGCTATTACATCGATCTGCTGCCGGCGGTGCCTTCGGTGTGGCGAACGGGATCAATACACGGGCTGCGCGCGCGCGGCGGTTTTGCCGTGGATGTGGACTGGAAGGACGGGCGGCTGGTTTCAGCAAAGGTGACAAGCGTGGCCGGAACGCGGACCAGGCTGCGCTACGACGGCAAGCTGGCTGACCTGGCGCTGCGGCCGGGGCAGAGTGTGCGGGTTACCGCGAACGACGGCAAGCTGATAGTCACGCCGCTGCGAAGCGCGGGGAAATAGAGCATTTTGGCTCTGCTATAGACTTCCGTGCCCCATCCATTCGCTTTTTTCTGGCGAATGGGTGGGAAAGCACAAACCTCAACGAACGAAATCAAGCGGTCAGAGACCTGGCGGGAATTGCCCCGGCTCTTACTTCTGAATCAGCGTTACATCCCGCACCGCGCCACGGGCCGCGCTGGTGGCCATTGCGGCATAAGCCTGGAGCGCTTTGGAGACCTTGCGGCTGCGAGCCAGAGGCTTGAATGCGGCGGAGCCCTTTGCTTCCATGGCCTTGCGCCGCTGACCAAGCACCTCGGCAGAGACGCCGGCGCGAATGGAGCGATTGGGAATGTCGATCTCGATTCTGTCGCCCTCCTCGACCAGCGCCAGCGCGCCGCCGTCGGCAGCCTCTGGAGAAATGTGGCCAATTGAAAGCCCCGAGGATCCGCCGGAGAAGCGTCCATCCGTAATCAGAGCGCAGACCTTTCCCAACCCCTTTGATTTGAGATAGCTGGTGGGATAGAGCATCTCCTGCATTCCCGGACCGCCCTTTGGCCCTTCATAGCGGATCAGCACCACATCGCCGGGAAAAATCTTGTCTCCGAGGATGGCCTGTACGGAATCGTCCTGGCTCTCGAAGATGCGCGCCGGACCCGCAAACGTCAGATGGGCCGCATCGACGCCCGCCGTCTTCACGATGCAACCGTCCTCGGCGATATTGCCGAAGAGAACAGCCAGGCCGCCATCCACGCTGAAGGCGTGCGCAACATCGCGAATCACTCCGCCTGCACGGTCCAGGTCCAGCTCAGGGTAGCGGACGCTTTGGCTAAAAGGCTCAGTCGTGCGCACGCCGCCTGGCGCCGCGCGATAGAACTGGTTCACCGCCGCAGCCGCCGCGCGCTTCACATCCAGCTTGTCAATGGCTTCGCCCTGGGTCGCCGCGTGAACGGTGTGCGCCTGGCGATGAAGCAGTCCACCGCGATCCAACTCGCCGAGAATGGCGAAGATTCCACCGGCGCGATGCACGTCCTCGACATGAACGAAGGGCGAGGACGGAGCCACTTTGCACAGATGCGGAACGCGGCGCGACAGGCGATCGATGTCGGCCATGGTGAAGGGCACCTCGCCCTCCTGCGCTGCGGCCAGCAGATGCAGCACGGTGTTGGTAGAGCCGCCCATGGCGATGTCCAGCGTCATGGCGTTCTCAAAGGCATCAAAGGTCGCAATGCCGCGGGGCAGGGCCGAAGCGTCGTCCTGCTCATAGTAGCGCTTGGCCAAATCGACAATGGTTCTGCCGGCTTGCAAAAAGAGTTCCTTGCGATCGGCGTGCGTGGCCACCACGGTTCCGTTGCCGGGCAGGGCCAGCCCCAAAGCCTCCATCAGGCAGTTCATTGAGTTGGCGGTGAACATGCCGGAACAGGAGCCGCACGTGGGACATGCGGAGCGCTCGTACTCTTCCACCTCCGCATCGCTGACCTTCGGATCGGCCGCGACAATCATCGCATCGATCAGGTCGAGAGCCTTGATCGTGCCGCCCTGCCACATCTTGCCGGCTTCCATGGGCCCGCCGGAGACAAAGACCGTGGGGATGTTGAGGCGCAAGCAGGCCATCAACATGCCGGGCGTGATCTTGTCGCAGTTGGAGATGCAGACCAGCGCATCGGCGCAATGGGCATTCACCATGTACTCGACCGAATCGGCGATCAGCTCGCGCGAGGGCAAGCTATACAACATGCCGTCGTGGCCCATGGCAATTCCGTCATCGATGGCAATGGTGTTGAATTCCTTCGCCACTCCGCCGGCTTTGGCGATTTCAGCGGCGACAAGCTGCCCCAGATCCTTGAGGTGAACATGGCCTGGAACAAACTGCGTAAAGGAGTTGGCGACGGCGATGATGGGCTTGCCGAAGTCGCCGTCCTGCATCCCGGTTGCACGCCAAAGACTGCGCGCCCCGGCCATATTCCGTCCGTGTGTCGAGGTTCGAGACCGATAAGCTGGCATGAGCTGTATTTTACGCTTTTGGCTGGAAATTTCGCCTGGAAGCGGAATCTCCACAATGCCAAAACCGGGAAGCCGTTTTGAGATGTAACATGCAAAAGATGAAAGAACAGCTCGCTTATGGCGCTCCAAAGCGAGAGGAGGATTTTCTTAGATGCTGAAGCATGAAGATTCAGGCCAATGGATTACGAGACGCGACCTGCTGGCGCAGACCGCACGCGGCGCGATGCTGGCTTCAGTGGCGCCCTATCTGGGTCACGCCCAGGCTTTGGTTGCCCAGCAGGGCTCTACCGCAAGAGTCAGAGACAGCTTCGATTTTGGATGGAAATTCCTAAAGGGCGACGCGCCCGGCGCTCAACTGCCCAGGTTCTCTGACGCGGGCTGGCGCAATGTGGATTTGCCCCATGACTGGAGCATCGAGGGACCGTTCGGCCAGGATGAACCCAGCAAAGGCTCCGGCGGTTACCTGCCCACGGGCATCGGCTGGTACCGGAAGAGCTTCCGCCTTCCCGAGACGGATCGGGATAAAGTTGTTGTGCTGGAGTTCGACGGCGTTTATCAAAACAGCGAGGTATGGATCAACGGCCAATACCTCGGCCTGCGTCCTTATGGGTTCGTTCCATTCGCCTATGAATTGACGCCCCATCTGAATTTCGGCGGCGAAAATGTGGTCGCCGTGCGGGTGGACAACTCCCGCCAGGCAAACTGCCGCTGGTATTCGGGCTCAGGCATCTACCGGCACACCTGGCTGCTCGCCACTGACAAGCTGCGCGTGGGCTACTGGGGCACATTCGTCACCTGCGATCATGTTTCAGCGCAGTCGGCCGCCGTCGAGATCAAGACCCGGATCGCGAACGGCCGCAAGACCAACTCCGAGTGCGTATTGACCACCGCAATTCTCGACAAGGACGGCGTTGCCGTCGAGAGCCGTGAATCGTCGCAGACCATCGAGGCGGGCGCGGATTATGAGTTTGTTCAGCGCATCGATCTCGCCAACCCCAGCCTCTGGTCGCCGGCCCATCCGTATCTTTATACGGTTCGCGCCACGGTGCGTGAGGCCGGGCGCACGGTGGATGTGTACGACACGCCCATCGGCATTCGGGAAGCTATCTTTGACGCAAACAAGGGATTCCTGCTCAACGGGGAACACATCAAGCTCAACGGCGTATGCCTTCACCAGGAAGCCGGCAGCGTAGGCTCTGCCGTGCCCGAGCGCATGTGGGAGCGGCGGCTTGAGATTCTGCGCGACATGGGATGCAATGCAATTCGCACCAGCCACAATCCCTACGCGGCGGAGTTCCTTGACCTATGCGACCGGATGGGTTTCCTGGTGATGAATGAGGCCTTCGATGAGTGGAGGTCCGCCAAGTCGAAGAGCTTCGGCTACCACGTCTATTTCGACGAATGGTTTGAGCGCGACCTGAAAAACTTTATCCATCGCGACCGCAACCACCCCTCAGTGGTGCTGTGGAGCGCGGGCAACGAGGTTCCCGATCAGTTTGCCCCCGAGGGCGCGGAGACACTGCGCAGGCTCAACAACATCTTTCACAGCGAAGACCCGACCCGGCCCGTCACGGTGGGCTGCGACCATGTTTACTCCGAGCCGCTCACCGAGCATGCGCGGCCTGAGTTCCTGGCCGCGCTTGACATTGTGGGCTATAACTACGTGGACCGCTGGCGCGACCGCGCCGAAAAGTACTACAGCATCGACCGCGAAGCGTTTCCGCAGCGGCGCGTCATCGGGACCGAAAGTCCTGGGATCGGCAGCATTCGCGGCGACTACAGCGGCCTCTTCCCACAGACCGCGCAGAGTGGCGCCCGGATGTCGCGGCGACCGGGCGGCAACCTCGACGTGGAGCAGCTTTGGAAGTTCGTGAGTACCTATGACTACGTGATTGGCGACTTTATGTGGACAGGCATCGACTATCTGGGCGAAACTTCCTGGCCTGCGAAGGGATCGTCTGCGGGAGTCATAGATACCTGCGGCTTCCCCAAGGATGGCTACTACTTCTACCAGAGCCAATGGACCGGCAAGCCCATGCTGCACCTGTTTCCTCACTGGAACTGGAAGGGCAAGGAGGGGCAGTTCATCCCCGTCACCTGCTACACCAATTGCGACACCGTCGAACTTTTTCTGAACGGCAAATCCATCGGCGTAAAAGGCTACATGTTTCCGCGCTACGGCATGGAAGGCCGGTATGGAAACACTTCAGCGCGAGCCAGAGTGCCGCGAACCACCTCGGACCTGCATCTGAGCTGGGACGTGCCCTACGAGCCGGGAACGCTCAAGGCCGTCGGCGTGAAGGATGGAAAGATTGTGACCACTACGGAGATTTCCACCACCGGAGAACCGGCCTCGATTCATCTCATCCCAGATCGCACCGGCCTCATCGCGGATCGCCGCGACGTGATCCACATCGCCGTCGAGATTCACGACGAGCAGGGCCGCGTGGTTCCAGTGGCCGACAACCTGGTCGCGTTCGACATCCAGGGCGAGGGCCGGCTCATCGGCGTGGACAATGGGGACCCGCGAAGCCACGAGGACTACAAGGCGAAACAGCGCATGGCCTTCAATGGGCTTTGCCTGGCCATCGTGCAATCCACAGCCAAAGGTGGGCCGATACGGATCACTGCGTCGTCGCCCTCGCTGCGGCCGGATACGCTGACCATCGTATCGAAAGCATGATGGTCAGCGGAGTAAGATTCTGCCTGTGAGGCCATGCCGACCGGAATGGGGATAATGCAGAGTTTTGCTCATGAGATGTTGCGCGAAATCTACCAGCAGCCTGAGGCGCTCAGCCGCACCCTGGCGCTTTATCTGGAGGACGGCGGCCTGAAGCCGGACGTTGCCCGCCTGCTGGCCGGTTGGCCCAATCCCGAGGGCGAGATTGTGATCGCCGCATCCGGCTCCAGCCGCCACAGCGGCCTCTATGCGGAGATATTGCTTGAGGATCTCTGCGGCCTGGCTGTGGACGTTGAATATGCCAGCGAATACAGTTGCCGCGGCGGCCATGCCACGGATGACGCGCGCCATCCCAGCGTGCTGGTGCTTTCCCAGTCTGGCGAAACCTCTGACACGCTGGCGGCCCTGGACGAGGCGCGGCGGCGCGGGCAAAAGACCCTGGCAATCACCAACGCCGTCGGCTCCACCATGGCGCAGGAAGCCGGCGTCTCCATGCCGCTGGCGGCGGGCGTTGAAAAGGCCATTCCCGCCACCAAGAGCTTCACCTGTCAGTTGGCCGTGCTCTATCTGCTGGCGCTCTATGAGGGCGTGCGCCTGCGCAGGATAAGTGCCACGGCGCTCAGCGCGCACATCGCGGAGTTGCGCGCGCTGCCGGCCCGGATTGAAGAGCAGCTCGACGGCTGGCGCGAGCGGATGGCCGGTCTGGCGCGCAAATATACTTCCGCTGCGACATTTCTCTATCTGGGCCGGGGCATCCACTACGCCATTGCGCGGGAGGGCGCGCTCAAGATGAAGGAGGCCTCCTATGTCCATGCCGAGGGCTACCCGGCGGGCGAGTTGAAGCATGGCCCCAATGCGCTGCTCAGTGACAGCGTGCCGCTGGTGGTGGTGGCCACCGTGGACCGCGCGTTGCAGGCTTCGGTGCTGCGCTATGAAAAGACGCTGCAACTGCTGCGCGACATGAAGGCGCAAGGGGCCAGGGTGATTGCCATCGCCAACACAGCCGACGCAGAAGTCGCGGGCTTGGTGAGCGACTGCGTCTATGTGCAACCCGCGTCAGAGTATCTGCTGCCCATCCCAGAGGTGGTTCCGCTGCAACTCTTTGCCTACTTCATGGCTCTGGAACACGGCGTGGACGTGGACCGGCCCAGGAATCTCTCCAAAGCTGTCGTCGAAAAGTAGAGCGCCATCGCAAGCAAGGGAGTTTTTCTAGTAGGCGTTGAGTGGCTTTGAAAGGGCACAGCTTTGAAAGGGCACGACTTTGAAAGGGGCACAGCTTTGAAAGGGCACAGCTTTGAAAGGGCACGACTTTAGTCGTGCCGTAAGACGCTGAAATAAAGGACGGGCTTTAGCCCCTGCGGGATGTTTTTAAGCGATCTGGTCTTTCACCACAGGCAGGCTCCGGGAAAGGGACCAGTTTTCGGGCTGCCGGCCAAACACCCGCAGCCAGAAACATCTCTACAGAGTAGTTCGATGAGCGCATCGGGCTGTTGGCGTCAGGTGGCTTTCCCAGCAGCCCTGATGGGCAAGATTCGGCATCCTCCCAGATCCGAGAACCCGAGCCTGATGAACCTTGATTCTGTTGTTGGCACTTGGGGCACCCGCATGTGCGGA
>Ga0255356_1000213_pt1 | contig 40814 bp, 40 predicted proteins | sample HBST100metaG_FD_189944 | JGI IMG/M metagenome (GOLD analysis project Ga0255356, IMG submission 189944) | Peat soil microbial communities from Stordalen Mire, Sweden - H.B.S.T100 | ecosystem: Environmental > Terrestrial > Soil > Wetlands > Peat | place: Sweden: Norrbotten County, Stordalen Mire...
CCTCCAAATTCTCCCCGTAGACAGCCAAGGAGAGGTGATGGACGCCCATCACGAACTCATTGGAGGCCAGGGCGTCCGCCGCCTCACTCAGCCCCTCGATCTGGCTTGCGGCCTTATCCTGGGCGCTGACCATCTGCGCCGATTTGAGGGCGAGCTTGTCCTGGGCCTGGGCGCGGGTGGTAAAGGCAAAGCTCTGCGCCAGCACGAGGGGGAACGGGGCGGAAAGGAGCGTGTTCAGCATGCCGGGCCAGGTCCGCGCCGGGTACTCCCTGAAAGAAAAGATGGTGCCAAAAATGCTTCGGTCGGGCGCCCTGACCTCGATGCCGCGCCGGCCGCAAATGACCCGGTCGGTATAGATCGAATCGCCCAGGTGACCCGACACGATGGGGACGGGCAGACGCTGCCCGGTGATGATCAGGCGCAGCGTCTCCGCGATCTCGGAGAACATGATGCCGTCACGCTCATACACGCCCAACCGCCGCAAACCGAAGCCCTCCAGGCCGTTGGCGAGGATCAGCCATTGATCCTCCAATTCCCGTGCGAGACCATCAGTGACTTGCGGAACGCTCTTCCGCATTTTCGACCAGAGCTTACCGGCGCCCGTGCCGAGTGGGCTACGCGGCAACGCAATCAGGGCGACAAAATAATCGTTGCAATATAGCCGATCGTCTATGACATTCTTGGCATATACGTCATCAAGCATCTGCGCGAAGCGTGAGCGGAATATCCGAGGGACAACTTGATTCGTCTCGGCGTGCTTCACCAGATAGGTGTGGATGATAATATTATCGTCAGCGAGGTTTCGGTAGAGCGTGTTGAGGCGTCGTAGCCTTGCATTGCGGATTGCATGATCGGCCAACTCGAAAGGCTGGCCTTGCACATGGCCCATCGCCAGGAGAGCGCCATTGTCGAGCAGCGCCGTCTCCGGGCCGATATGCCCGGCGAAGGGAAGGTAGCGTTCCGCTCCGCGCTCGGTGCGTCCGTTATCGCCAAGCATCGGTCATTCCCCTGCCGCGCCTGGCCAAACGGACTGGATTCGGAGACACGGAGGCACCGCCCCATTTGCGGCCGTCCACGGAACGCCCAGCGGTGCGTAAATACAGCATGACCACACCGGCGGCATTGTAATCTCGCGCCACCAACTCCCTTGTTGCGAGCCAGAGCGGGACAATGATCACAATGTAGAGTGGGTTTTTTAGGAGGACGACGATGAGACCCGTGAGCATCAGGAACAACGTCACGAGCGCCAACGGCACCCCCATGAACATCGCGGGGCGCGTTGCAGCCAGATACAACGTGTCTGTGTCCAAGGGTTCCATCTCAACTGCCCCCGGTTAGAGTTTGGCCAAGGTAGGAAGCGCCGAACATGATGACGATACCGCCGATTATACCTGCGATGACGCCAAGCGAGGCACGGCCGAACATGAACAAGAAGCCGATCCCAATGATGCCAAGCACGGCGATCGTCTCACCGAACGGCCCCAGGATGAAGGTGCAGACATTATTGATCATCGTCTGCGGGCTGGCGCCGCCGGACACGGTTTGGGCAAAAGCAAACGCCGGCGTTGAGAACAGGACGATTGCTGAAATGGCTCGTTCGATCAGCCGGTGGTGCGGGGGACTAATCGACAAGACAATCCTTCTTATTGGTGCGTTTCCAATCATCTTTCACCTCGGGGCTGGGGAATTTGAATCGGCAACTTCGGATGGCGCTACGAGCCAGGGCGCACCATGTGATTCCGCGTAAACACCGTTCGCGGACACGTTCCACGATGGGGGCATATTCGGATCGGGCGGCGAACCAGTTTCAGGAGAAGTGTCCAGGACCGGCACGCCATCCTTTCCGGCGTTCGCAAGAACGCGCCTGGCATAGCCGTTCATGATCCCCCGAAATGGTGAGCCGGTGTTGTAGCGTGACAATGCCATGAGCAGCGCAACCTGCCGTTCCGCGCTGGTTTGCCCACCGCCGTAGGCGGCGTTAAGAATGGCAGCACCCGCCGCCAACGATGTGCAGGGGTCGAGCGCAGCCTGGATCGTCAAGTTCAGCACAGAAAGATTCTTAGAATTTATCTGCATGAGTCCGATGTCGATGGAATCGCTGCGTCCGATCCATTGCGCCGCATCTTGGGCGACCCGTGACGGACTCAGCCCAACATCTTTTGCGCCCGTCGTGTCGTCACGCAACGCCAACGGATCAAGTCTGCTCTCCGTCATTGCGACGGCTTCGAGCGTTCCCACTGCGATGCCTGGCGCGCAACGCTCTGCAAGAGCATTGAATTCCGCGAGAGAAAATGGCTTTGCAACAGATTCACGGGCGAACATCAACGCCAGCATCGTGGCCAGTAATGTTCTGATCCGACCTGCGCGCCGGCGTCGCAGCGATCCTTTGCGGGATCTTCCGCTTATAGATGCAGGAGACGCGATTCCGCCACCCGTGTCTGGCGCGCAAGTGCGCGTTACTTTGGGCATGACTATTCCTCAAGCGCCATGCCGCACGATCACGTTGATACTATGCGTCGTATCGTGAGGCCGTTATACGTTTGGTCTCACGGCGTGCGCGGACCTTCTTACGGACGTCCCCTCAATTCGGAAGAGGCGATTCAATAACCAAAATGTCCGAAGATATGCCTCGGTTATGTCAGAATTGTGGGGAATATAAAAAATTCTGTGGTAAAGTATTCGTCCAGCCGCGAGCGACGTTTAACGTGGGCGATGCCTGCGAATGAGACCAAGTTTGCCGGCCAGGCGGAACTTCATCGGTGTCGTTCCTGTCAATTTGTGGAAGTTAAAGGTGAGATGGCTCTGCCCGGAAAACCCCACGGCCAGCGCGATCTGGACAATCGGCATATCGGTTCCCAAGAGCATTTCCTTCGAATGGTGGACGCGCCGTTCGATCAGATATTGATGCGGTGCTTTGCCGGTCTCGACTTTGAACACTTCCTTGAAATGATGGATGCTCAGCTCGGCGACTTGAGCGAGGACCATAAGGCTTATGTCCTCGGCAAGATGTTCCTCAATGTACCTGGCAACTCGTCTGAGGCGCGCGTCGTTCATGCCTCCTGAGAGGAGGTGGACGTCAGCGTTGGCATCTCCATAGGTTCTGAGCAGATGCACAACTAGCGTCGTGGCCAGCGCTTCCGCCTGGACGCGGCCGCCTGCGCCGTGCTGGCGCAACTCGTCACGCCATGCCGTGGCCATCCCCGTGATGACAGGGTCACGAATACCAATATGAGGCGTAACTTCCTTGCACTGACCGTTGAAGACGTCGTGGAAGACGTGACGCACAAATTCCCTATCAACCGCGAAAAACAACATTCGTGACGGGCGCTGCCAGTGCTTATAGACCAGCCTGTCACCGGGATGAATTTGGATGTCGCCTGTGCCGATTCGCGTGTGTCGAATCTCCGCCGATCCTTCCTGGCGCCATTCCAATTCGAAGGGACTGCCCTCATTGATCAGGACCGCGTACTGCGTGGTGCCTATCAGCGTCCCATTATGAGGACGGTGGCGGTAGGTGCCAAGGGCGACATTGCCATATGTCAGCCGCTCCGTGATCTCGATATTTATTGGAAGACTAGTGACACCTGCGAAGTCAATCAGCTCATTTGGTGTGTTGTCTGGAATAATAGGCATCGTTTCCCATGTGACGGCAAGACGCCGCTCTGTTGTGTTCCTTTTCCACCTCAAGGATTGCGAGTAGTGACATCACGGTCATCGATAGCCCACGGCGTCGAGCGCTGTGGCCGAACGTACACAAACCCCAGCCAAGGTGATAGCAGCAAACCAGCGTTGCCGTCTTCCTGTTTACCCAACATTTGGAAACGAGAAGGCGATCCGATGCCTCTCGCCTTTGCAAGATTATTCTCGTCGTTTGCGTTTCCTCTCTTACGCGAATATTTGAGTCGATGGTTATACCGGCAAACGCTGCGGTGCTTCAGCCTACATCGACGAGTTCAACAATATTCCCAGGATTTAGGCAGCTCCGATCGCGAACTTCAGCATAAATTCCACAATCAGCACGGTTTCGATAGTCTCTGACGATGTAAGGCGGATTGACGTCACGAATTTTGGTGTCCAGATTGACGCTGATTGCTGGGCATCTCTCTATCAATCCAAAATTAAATATCATGCTAGTGCGGCAGTTCGTTTTGGATTCTGGCAAGACCCGCCCTCGCGCAAACTTCATCTTTGTCGCCACCCGGAGAGCCGCCTACGCCAAGGCCGGCGACAATTTCGCCATGGGCTTCAATAGCAGCACCCCCTGGGAGTGCGCTGACGTTCGGGGTGGATGCCAGCGATTGCGCGGCGAGCGGCGGGTATTTTGAAAGTAGCGCGAGGAATTGGCTCGTTAGGGTGAGATGGAAGAGCGGTCCCATGGTGACAATGGTGTAAGCCTTCCGAAAAGCCGAATCCTTGGTATGTATCGTTGCATGATCACCCCGGAGGACGACTTGTGGCGTACCGGCAACATCCACCACGATCGCCGTGACATCGTATCCGCTCGCCGCGCAGGTCTGGACAGCTTCCTGCGCAGCATCTAAGGCAAGCTTCATCGGCAACACGTACCCGCTCTCCGAAACCTGCGCGGAAGCAGGTGCCGCGACGCCAAAGGCGCCGATGGCTAAAGCGATGGTCAATGCAACATTTTTGATGCCAAGCCGTGCGGCTTGGACGACGATGTCAAAAGACTTTTCCCGCATGGTGCCAAGATCTCCTATTTTCATCCCATTTGGGTGGGATGCCCGTACCGCATTACATAAGAGATCGCATCGTTTCATCGCCGTGAGAATTGTGGAATCGCGTGTTTCTGTATTACGGATTTTGATATAATCAGCCGAACCTCCGTCGCAGGCCCGCGCCTATCTCGTCAATAAACGAGCGCACCTTTGTTGGCGTGAATCGGCCAGAGGGCTGGATGATATTGATTGGAACGTGATCGTCGCTGTACTCTGGCAACACTTCCACTAATCTGCCGGCAGCAATGTGATCAGCAGCTTGATAAGAGACAAGGAAAGCGAAACCGAGTCCCGCAGCCGCAGCATCGGCAGCAGATTCGGTCGTATTGACTGTTAAGCGCGGCTTTACTGCCACATGAGACATGCCGTCGGCACTGCCGAACGACCAGCGTTCAGGAATTGCATTGAACGTGCCGCTCGAAATCGTGGAGTACCGGATCAAGTCGGCCGGTGTTTCTGGAACGCCGTGATGAGCAATGTAGGTTGGGCTGGCATAGACGCCCAGCTTTACGGTCCCAACTTGCGTGGCACGTAGGGACGAATCCCGTGGCCTGCCTAGACGCACGCCGACATCGAGACCTTCCTCCACCAGCGACACTGCGCGGTCGACCAGCAATACGCGAGCATCCACCCGCGGGTGTTCGCCGAGAAACGAACACAAAAGAGGCATGAGATGCTGACGACCGAAATTGACGGGGGCGGTGATACGCAGCACCCCGCTCGGCTCTGGATCGTTGGGAGCCGCGTCCTCGAAGTCCGCATGAGCAGCAAGCAATGTACGTGCGCGCTCCAGATAGAGCATGCCCGACTCGGTTAATGCGAGTGAGCGCGTGGTCCGATTGAATAGCCGAGTGATTAAACTTGCTTCCAGTTCCGCCACTGCGCGCGTCACGGCGGCAGGTGTGCGCGATAGTCGCCGGGCAGCCGCCGCAAAACTTCCCTGCTCGGCAACCGCTACGAAGACTGTCACGGCGTCAAGGCGATCCATGCATGGCTCTCCGGGCGCGGCCGATGTTGTTCACCGCCAACTATTGGTGCTTGCGGCAGATTGTAGAATCGACATTAACAAAGAGAACGCCGAGGGAAGCGCCCCGTCGTTTGTTATCAAATACACGCCTGCCTCCTACCTAGCTCTAGGTAGGTCAGATATAATGCTTGCACCAAGCATGGTCAATGCCTACCTACCGCTAGGGAGATCATTATGAGCGGCACTGCACAACGGCTATTGGACTTGGCTGAAGATCATATTCGCAACGCTGGATACAACGGGTTCAGTTTCCGCGACCTCGCATCGGAAATCGGGATCAAAAATGCCAGCGTCCATCATCATTTTCCTACGAAGGCGGGGCTGGCCGCCGCTGTCGCGCGCCGGTACACTGACAGGTTCCTGACATTCGTTGCAGATCAAGCAGATAGCGGTGAAAGAGATGTGGTCTCTATCTATCGGTCGGCTTTCCGGGAAGCATTCGCACGGGATGGGCGCATGTGCCTTGGAGGTGTTCTCGGAGCAGAAACGGGGGGACTGCCAATCGAGGTCGCAGAGGAAATCCGTGACTTCTTCCATCGTTTAACTGACGATTTGTCGAAGAGGATCGGGGGGCGAGGATCTAAAAAACAAGCCCTTCGAGTCTTGGCGACACTTGAAGGAGCAATGCTCATGGCACGTGCAACCGGCGATATCAGTACCTTCGATCAAGCAACCGCCGCTTTGGTTTGATCAAGCTCCGAAGCCGCGGCGTGCCTCGCCTGATTACGGTGTGGCGAGTTCCAAGATCGGAAGCCCCAATGCCAACGCCGCGGTCGCCGGATTGAAATATTCGCGCAAGTGAGAAATCTTGCCGTCATGGGCTTCCATAAACACCACATAGCGCTGGTCATAGTCTCGACCGGTCGGGACGATGCGTGCCGACGCTCGCACCTCCGCGACGGCTTTCGACTCATCGGCCATCGCGTTGATATTCACTTCATAGAAGCGAAAGTCTTTAGTCGCCTTCAGGAATTCACTTACAAAGCCCACGACCTGCTCGCGTCCGACGAGCCTGGGTGGATGCCCAATGCTGGGCGCATAGGGTAATTCCCAGATCAGATCATCGGCAATGAGCGACTGCCAGGTCGTTTGATCCTGGAAAAGGGTATCGAAGTGCTTTCTCATTAAATCTGCTGCGGTTAGCATTTTGTGCGCCTGTTAAGCGGTCGGACGTGGCTGGAACATTCCTACGGCTCTGCCGAGTTCCATTTCGGTCTCAGTGCGCCGTTGGAGGCCCTGTTCGAGAAGAGAGACCGCTCGCGCACGTGTCCCTGGATGAGCCACCGATTCAAAGAATGCCGATAATGCGGGAGGAAAGACCGCGTCGGCCGGAAGCGAGACTTCATCCATCAACGCCTTTGCACCGGCAATGGCATGTTTTTCAAAGGATGCAATCCGGCGGGCGAGAGCATCGACGAAGACTTCGATCTCGGTGTCCGGGACGGCTCGATTGATGTAGCCATAGCGCTCGGCCTGGACAGCGTCGAAGTCGTCAGCGCCAAGGATCACTTCTAGAGCCCGGCCGCGTCCCACCAGGCCAGCAAGGCGCGCCATGGGGTTGCCGCCGGGTATCGCGCCAAGCCCGACCTCGAACTGACCTAAAACTCCTCTTTCAATGCTCGCAAAACGCATGTCGCAGGCGAGAACGAACTCGCTGCCAGCTCCTCGTGCGCGCCCCCGTATTTCGGCGATGGATGCGACGGGCGCTCGTGAGAGCCGGGCCAGAACGTCTATCCACGGGTGCATCCCGGTCGGTCCAGGCGGCATAGCGGCCACCTTTTGCTTGTCGGCGAGGACATCCCAATGTGCCATGAAGAAATCGGGATCATCGCTTCGGAACACGACGACCCGAATTTCAGTATTGGTCTCCAATACGGTGACCAACTCCTGCAACTCGTTGATCGTCTCCACGTCGATTAGGTTGATTGGTGGATTGCAAAACCGCGCAACCAACAGACCCTTCTGCGGCGTATCGATGGTGATTTGCCTGCTCATCGGTTAAGCCCCAAAGCCGCCGTCGATCGTGTGCATGGCCCCTGTGATGCCACGCGCATGTTCACCGGCCAGGTAGGCAATCAAGGCGGCTACATCTTCGCTCGTGCCGTGTTTCTTGATGGCCATGGGGGCAAGCGCCACTTCGGCCAACGGGCCGTTGGCAGGGTTCATGTCTGTGTCGGTCGGGCCGGGCTGGACGACATTGACGGTAATGTTCTCAGCCCCGAGATCCCGTGCCAACCCCCTTGCCAGCCCCTGGAGGCCGGACTTTGTCATCGCGTAGGCGGCAATACCAGCGAACGGCACGCGGTCGCCATTGACGGAACCGATGAACAGGATGCTGCCGCCGTTCGGCATGATACGAGCAGCTTCAACAGCCCCGTGATAAGCCCCCCGCAGGTTCACATCGATCATCCGGTCAACGACATCGGGCTCCGTCTCGCGTGGGTCACCATAGACCAGCAGGCCAGCATTATAGATGAAAATGTCGATCGACCCGGCGTCACGGATCGTCGAGAGCAGCTCGTCGCGCTTGCCGGCATCAGACTGTAAGGCCGTGGCGCCGACCCTGGCGGCGAGCTGTTCCGAGGCATCCTTCGAGCCTGCATAGGTAAAAAGCACGGACGCGCCCTCTTCCGCGAACCGGGTGACGACCGCGGCACCGATTCCACGACTACCTCCGATCACAAGCACTTTTTTCCCGGTAAACTGCGCCATCGGCCAACCCTTCTCGTTCTCAGCAGCCTTCAGATCAGCGATTGCAGTCTAAATAGCCATTTATATAGTCGAGGCTACATAAATTGGCGCCAAAGGCATTTGGTCAAGGGATTATATAGCCGGAACTATAAAAATGATCGGTACTACAATGCGAGATGCTCTACGGCCCAAACGGCAACATTAATCTGCAGCCAAACCATCGAGAACGACGTCGACAATTTCGTGGAGTGTGCGCCGGTCGGCGCCGCCGGAAGCTTGGACGGCGAGTCCCTGTATGATGGTCGATATATAGCGTGCGACCTTGGCCGGGTCACCGCTGATACTTTCATCACCTTCGTCCCGTGCTTTGCGAAGACGCTCCTCGATCAGGGGTTCGTTCAGCGTCCGGCGCGTCGCCAGCTCATCACGAATATCGGATGCCTTGTCACTGCATTTGAGCGCGCCCTGCACAAACAGGCAGCCCGCCGGGCGTGAAGGATCGGTCTGGGCGTCCGCGGTGTTTCGCAGAAGACGTTCGATTACCTTGAACGCCGTGGGCTGGGCGAAAGCATCCTTGGTGACGGCCTCTCCAGCTGCCGCATAAACCTCGATCACACGGCGGAAAAGCTGCTCTTTGCTGCCGAAGGCCGCGTAGAAGCTCGGGGGATTGACGCCCATGGCCGCGATCAGTTCGCCGAAGGTCGCACCCTCGAAGCCCTTTTCCATAAAGATCGGCAGCACGGCAGCTATGGCCTGATCGGGGTCGAACGTCCTGGGACGGCCTCTCAACTATAATCTCCTAAATTATGTAGTCAGAGTTACATTTATCTTGACGGATGAAAACCGTCACCAATATATGTAGTCGCAACTATATAAATCGACAAGGTGTCAGCATGAGTTCGTCTCCAGCGAAGGTCGTCCGCATTTACGAGAACGGTGGTCCATCGGTTCTACGTGTAGAGAATGCCGAAATTGGCGCACCTGGTCCTGGAGAAGTGCGCCTGAAACAGGAGGTCATTGGGGTGAACTTCGTTGACGGGATGATTCGAGCGGGGATCTATCCGCAACCTCTTCCAACCATTCCAGGGTTTGAGGCGGCAGGAGTGGTCACTGCCGTCGGTTCTGGTGTCACGGGGTTCACGCCAGGGGATCGCGTCGGGTATTTCTTTGTCGCCGGCGCTTATGCGACTGAGCGAACCGCGGCTGCGGAATCCTTGATCCGTTTGCCCGACGACATTTCAACGGAAGTCGCGGCGACATTCCTCGCCAAGGGCCTGTCGGCATGGATGGGGCTTCGTCCGCTCCATCATCTGCGCGCGGGTGAGACGGCTTTGGTCCTGGGGGCATCTGGAGGTGTTGGGTCCGTCCTTATCCGCTGGGCTCGCGCTCTCGGCGCGACGGTCATCGGTGTTGCCGGATCATCGAATAAGATGGCCAAGGTGCAAGCCGGGGCCACCCAAGCGCTCTATGCTGGTGATCCCGACATCATCGCCAAGATTCGCGAGATCGCGCCGAACGGTGTGGACGTGGTGTATGATTTTGTAGGTGAGGCCACATTTGGGGTTGCGGTGGCGACGATCCGTGATGGCGGAACCATCGCCACGATCGGCGCCGCATCCGGGCAACCTCGGTCTTCGCCAAACGATCTCGCGCGACGTGGCGTGGAGATCAAAGGCGGCGGGATGCCGCAATTTGTCCGGGGGCCGACCGTGGCTTTAGCGACGGCCGAATTGTGGGACGCGATCCGGCAGGGAGTCTTCGCCGACTTGACGGTGGTTCGTTATCCCTTCGCCGACATCGTCCACGCGCATGAAGACTTAGCCAATAGGCGGCTTGAGGGGCTTCCCATTTTGATCGCCTAAGGGCGGCACACGGATATCTCGGGCAGTTCAACGCCGATCTTCCGGACAACACATACGCGGCTCGCGGTCCCCGGCATCTGCCGGAGGATCTCCTTTGACTGGAACAATGACATGAGTGGAAAGCATTTGCTCGAAAAAAGTCTGCTTGAATTCTACCGCAACGATCCGGCTGTGCTGAATATCAATGCGGAAAATCTTAACCAGATTCGTCCTGAGCTGGATAAGTTCGTGGCCGCATTTTATGAGGCTCAGCGCCGGGACGATGTTTCCGTTGAGTCCCTTTCTATACCATCCGCGGAGGGAACTGTCCGCGTTCTTCTATTCAAGCCGGTGGCGGCCAAAGCTGGTCGCCCGGCCATATTGCATATACACAGTGGCGGTTTTGTCGCGGGATCACCTGAGCCCGTCATTGGTCTGTGCCAGTCTTTCGCACACGAACTGGACTGCGTCGTTGTGTCGGTGGATTACCGTCTCGCACCGGAGCATCCATTCCCCGCTGGTCTGGAGGATTGCTACGCCGCTCTCAAATGGCTGCATGGGACCGCTGATCAACTCTGTGTTAACCGTGAGAAGATCGCCATCACTGGGGAGAGCGGCGGCGGCGGGCTGGCGGCGCAGCTTGCGTTCCTGGCGCGTGACCGGGGTGAAGTTCCGATCGTGCTGCAAGTTCTGACCTATCCGATGCTGGATAATCGCACGGGTCTTGGTCTCAACCCCGGTCCCAATGCCGGAGAGTTCATCTGGCCGAAGGACTCGAATCTGTTCGGTTGGCAGAGCTATCTGGGCGACAATGCGCGCTTCCAGACTGAAGCGCCGCCCTATCCAGCTGTGCCCACGCGCGTCGAAAAGCTTGCTGGTCTCGCACCTGTCGTGATCGGTGTGGGCGACTTGGATCTGCTGGCGAGAGAGAGCCTGCTTTATGCGACGCAACTGATCGAAGCCGGCGTTCCCGTCGAACTCCATCTCTACCGTGGGGTTACACACGGATTTGACGTGGCCTTTGGAACGCCTTCGGCGGAGGCGTTTATTACGGCGCGTGTTCAAGCCTTTCGTCGGGCGTTTAATGATAGAAGCACCGTGACAGACTAGATCGAGGCCATCGAGCGCTATGGCGTGGATTTGCTCGGCATCTTTTATCAGTTACCAGCTCTCACCGGCTTGCTGGTCAAAGCGCCTGATGAGCCATGCTGCGGCAGGGCCAGGCGGTGAAGCTGTCCGGTAGATCGCCTGCATGGAATAAAGGCTCTTGCTCCATTCGGGCAAATCCAGCCTCTTCAGGCGCCTGGCCTCGATATCCGCGCGGACCATCGGCTCCGGCATACTGCCCCAACCGATGCCGGCAATGAGAAGGGCGTGCTTGGAGCCAAGGTCCGCCAGTCGCCAGGACCGGACGCCGATGACGCCGAAATCCTCCCCTTCCGTCAGATCAGAACGGTCGGCTAGCACGAGTTGCACATGGTCTCGCGCAGCACCCTGAGAGACCGAGCCACGTTTCGCCAGAGGATGAGAGGGAGCGGCAACGGGAATCAGCTCTACATCGCCGACACGAACTTGTTCCAAGCCCGCCAGCCCCTTATGTTCCGGCCCGCTGATGCCCAAGGTCGCCACGCCCGAGAGTACGAGTTGTGTTACCGCGCCGAGCGCCTCGATATGCAGGCGAAGTGCTACCGTCGGAAATTCCTTCTCAAACGCTTGCAACGCATCAACCAGACGGGCAGTCGGGAGCATGACGTCGACAACGAGGGAGACCTCGGATTCGAGACCTCCGAGCAGCCCGGCAACCTTCGCGCGCAGGCTGTCGATCCCGACAGAAACCGTCCGTGACTCCGAGAGGATCGACGTGCCGATTTCCGTCAGTGCCGGCTTGCGCGTACGGTCGCGGTCGAAGAGTTGGACGCCGAGCTGCCGCTCAAGCGTTGCGATCGTATAACTGATCGCCGAAGTCGCACGCCCGAGCTTCCTCCCTGCGGCCGCGAAGCTCCCCGTTTCTACGACGGTGAGGAACACCCGCAATTGATCGAGGCTGGGGATGCCTGGGCCCTGCATTTCAAATTTCCTGAACGTTATATCCGGTCTTTTATGGGTATTTTCTATCAAAGAGAATGTCTAATTGCTCAGACTAGATGCAAGAGTCGATCTGCGCGCTCCAGAAGGCGTCTGCGGTCTTCGTAAGGATTCTCTATCGTGACGTTGGTTTCAAACAGTTTTTCTCAGGTGGAGAGCGTCATCCTGCCGCAGGTTCATAACCTGGGCGCAGACTTCGAGGTCCGCCGAGCGCTCCCGTCCGCCAAGAGGCAAATGGTCGGGCCGTTCATCTTCTTCGACGCATTTGGACCGGCGGTTTTTAAGGCTGGCGACGGCGTCGATGTGCGCCCGCACCCGCATATTGGCTTGGCGACGCTCACTTACCTGATTGAGGGCAACATCCTGCATCGTGACAGCGCCGGGCATGTTCAGGTTATCGGCCCCGGTGAAGCTAACCTGATGACCGCGGGTCGAGGGATCGTCCATTCGGAACGCACGACCGCAGACGCCCGGCTGAAGGAAAACACGCTCTACGGCCAGCAAGTCTGGCTCGCATTGCCGAAGGCCCAGGAAGAAGCCGAGCCGGGGTTTTCGCATCACGCGGCCAGCGCGCTGCCGAGGTTGGAAGGCGAAGGCGCCACCGCCACGCTGATCTCGGGAAGTGCGTTCGGCCAACGCTCGCCAGTCGCTGCCTATTCTGACACGATCTATGCGGACATCGCACTTGCTCTCCAGGCGCGCTTCAAGATTCCGGCCGAGCATACCGAACGGGCTATCTATGTCGTCGCCGGTACGGTTCGCGTTGCAGGCCAATGCGGCCAATTTGGCGCCACGGAACTGATCGTCTTCAAGCCGGGCGCAGAAATCGTCCTGCAAGCCGACAGCGCGGCACGTCTCATGCTGATCGGCGGCGAACCTATGGCGGAGCCACGCTACATCTACTGGAACTTCGTTTCCAGCTCGATGGAGCGGATCGAGCAGGCAGTGGCCGACTGGCACCAGCGTCAATTCCCCGGCGTTCCGGGAGAGACTGAGTACATCCCATTACCGGAAGGAGCCAAATCCCGATGAGCCTTCGCAATTTTATCAGCCGGCTCACCGGGAGACCGGCCGCTTTGCAGCCTTCTTCTCAGCCAAACAACAGGAGTGTTCACATGTCTAAGGTTCTCGTCCTTTATTATTCCACCTATGGCCATATCGAGACGATGGCCTACGCGGTCGCCGAGGGCGCCAAGGCCGCAGGTGCGCACGTCGATGTGAAGCGCATCCCGGAAACCGTCCCGGAGGACATCGCACGCGCCAATCACTTCAAACTCGATCAGCTCGCACCGGTCGCCACGGTCGACGAACTGGCCGAGTACGATGCCATCATCATCGGCGGCGGTACCCGGTTCGGGCGCATCTCTTCCCAGGTGGCGAGTTTCCTGGATCAGGCCGGTGGCCTGTGGATGAAGGGCGCGCTCAACGGCAAGGTCGGCGCGGCGTTCACCTCGACCGCGACACAGCATGGCGGCCAGGAAACGACCCTGTTCTCGGTCATCACCAACCTCCTGCATTTCGGCATGGTCGTCGTCGGTCTGCCTTACAGCTTCCAGGGGCAGATGACCCTCGGCGAGGTGACGGGCGGCGCACCCTATGGCGCGACAACCATCGCTGGGGGCGACGGCTCGCGTCAGCCTTCCGAAAACGAATTGGCCGGTGCGCGCCATCAGGGTGAAGTCGTTGCCCGGACGGCACAGAAGCTTTTCGGCTAATCATTTCCTTCGCTTCCAGAAGAGCGGGCTCGAACCCAAAGGTTCGAGCCCCAATCAGGAGATAAACATGAATTCCCCGAACCCCTACCTGCCGGCTTTTGGCCGTTTACTGATCGCCATCATCTTTCTCTACAGCGGCTATACCAAGATCGCCGCTCCGGGCATGACAGAAGGCTATATCGCTTCGGTTGGCCTACCTGCGCCGCTTCTCGGTCTCATTATAGCGATCATCGTAGAACTTGGCGGCGGCATCCTGCTCGTGCTCGGCTTTCAGACACGTATCGTGGCACTGGTGATCGCAATCTATTGCGTGGCGACAGCGGTGTTCTTCCATCATGATTTCGCCAATTTGGACATGCTGATTCACTTTCTGAAGAACATCGCCATGGCCGGCGGCTTGTTGCAGATCGTGGCCTTCGGCGGCGGCGCCCTCAGTCTCGACGCTCTCCGCTCATCGGCGAGGGTTGCAGCGTGATGCATGCACCCGAACTGTTGCGCGCGCATCTTCACGAGATGCTGGTCGATTTTTCAGCGTGGCGCGCTCTCTATGCCGACGACGCCACACTGGATTTCGTCTATGGTGCTTCAGCGGGCGTCACCAGCCCGCTGCACGGTATCGATGCGATCGCCGAAAGCATCAGCGGCTTCCTGAATGCCGTCCGTGACTTTAAAGTGCAGATAACTTCGCTCTATGGCATCGACGGTGAAGATGCAGTCATGGCCGAGTTTTCAGGAACGGGCACGGTGATCAGCACCGGGCGAACCTATAATCAAAACTACATCGTCTATCTTCGCGCCGAAGCCGGAAAAATTGTCATGCTTCGTGAGTATTGGGACCCTACGCGCGTGATTGCGGCGTTCCAGCCGTAATTGAAAACCACCGGGCATCAGAGGCACCACTGGAATTGAACATGAAGGCTGTCTATCTGCGCTCCCCTGGCGGGCTCGAAAACCTGATGGCCGTCGACTTCGATGACCCTGGTGCGCCCAAGGCCGGACAGATCCGGGTGCGCCTTCACGCGAGTTCTCTGAACTATCACGATTACAATGTCTCGACGATTCCTGGCACGGTAGCGGACGGGCGAATTCCGCTGGCCGACGGCGCCGGGGTCGTCGAGGCAATCGGCGATGATGTCACGGAATTCAAGCCGGGCGACCACGTCGTCTCCTGCTTCTCGCCTGCCTGGCAACTTGGACGACCGACCGTGCTGGATTTCGCGACTGTTCCCGGTGACGGGGTAGACGGCTACGCGAGAGAGATCGTGGTTTCGGCGGCACGCATGTTCACTCTTGCGCCGCAGGGCTACACGCATGCGGAAGCAGCAACCTTGACGACGGCGGGTGTCACAGCCTGGCGAGCGCTTGTTGTTGAAGGGCGCATCCAGGCCGGCGACACGGTGCTGGTGCTTGGCACAGGCGGCGTGTCCATATTTGCCTTGCAATTCGCGAAACGAATGGGCGCGTCCGTCATCGTGACATCGTCTTCCGATGAAAAGCTCGAACGTGCCATAGCGCTCGGCGCGGATCATACAATCAACTATAAGGCACATCCCGAATGGGGCCGCCTTGTATTGGACATGACCGATGGGCGCGGCGCTGACCACGTCATTGAGCTGGGTGGACCGGGCACCTTGGCGCAATCGATCGAAGCCATTCGTCTGGGCGGCCTGATCGCCCTGATCGGCGTGCATACTGGCTGGGGCGGGCATGTGCCAACGGTCCAGCTCATGGCGAAGCAGGCGCGCCTACAAGGCATCATTGTTGGCAGTCGTCTCCACCAAATCGAGATGGTCCGCGGCATCGACGCGATTGGGCTGCGGCCCGTCATCGACAAAAGCTTTAGTCTCACGCAGCTCGCCGACGCTTTCCGATATCAGAACAAAAATAACCATTTCGGAAAGATTGGTATCGACATCTGAGGCCGTCTTGCATGCTCGCGTCACGGCGCGGCGGCAGCCTTGTTCGCGGCCGGGATCGCGGCGAGGGCTGGCGGTCAGATCCTGTGGTGCGTCGCCCGTCAGGATCTGTTTGCCCCTGCGTTGTCTCAGGCTGGACTGCCGTCCGATCGGGTCATCCATGTGGAGGCCGGGACCGAGGAAGGCGTGCTGGCCTGCTTTGAGGAGGGCCTTCGGTTGTCGGGCAGGCCGCGCGTCCTCATACGTTGGCGATGTCAATTAAATAGGGCATCCGCGCCGGAATTTGGCATCGGAACAAGACCTCAGCCGGAGGGCGTGTGCGCTGCCCAGTCGGCCAACCTTCCTTCAGCCAGATATGATATGGAACCAAGGTATTATGTCCGCGCCGAGCGGGCTTGCGCCGCGCGTTGCCGCTGTTGATTGGCGACAGAAACGCTTCGGCCCCGTAGGATGCCAGGAGAGCCTCACCGTCGAAAGTGAGCATGACCTGGGGCCGATCGCCGCAAGCTTGCCGTTGTCTGTTCATGCGGTCTCGATCGGGCCAAAAGAAGACATGGCCGTTGAGCAGCGCATACCAGTCGCCGGGATCGAGGCCATCGTCGAGCGCACGGGCAAGGGCGGCTGGTGGCATCGGCCGTTGGTCACGGACGAGCACACTCTCCGACAAACGGACATAGTCCGGTCGGTGCTGTCGGAGCCGCGTTGCACGCTCGGAGGTGGGAATGTCGGCCAGGTCGAGCAACCTTTCTGTGCTCATCAATCCATGCTTCAAGATCGAAGGTAGATTCTCGGCTTCCGCAAGATGAACCAATTTAAGAAGAGGAGAAACTCGTTGTACCATCACATCATTTTGCAATGTACGCAATCCCTCAAGAACGTCGAGACATGGCTCGATAAGGCTGAGCAATATGCCGCCGCCAAATCGTTCGACGTCAACATGCTCATGGCCAAACGCCTCGCGCCAGACATGCAGCCTTTCGTCTATCAGATCCAAAGCGCTTGCGACTATGTCAAAGCAGCCGCCGCCTGGCTCTCGGGACAGACGCCGCCCAAGCACGAGGATAACGAACGGACGTTCGATGAGATACGCGCCCGCATCAGGAAGACCGCCACCTTCGCGGAAAGCATGACGGCGGCGCAGTATGCGGGTGCAGACGCGCGCAAAGTCAGCATGTCATGGGCACCCGGCAAGGTACTTGGCGGTGAGGACTACTTGGTGCAGATGACGATCCCCAACACGTACTTCCACATCGCGATGGCCTACGCGATCCTCCGCCACGAGGGCGTCGATGTCGGCAAAAAGGACTTTCTTGGCCCTGTGAATTGGATCGACGTCTGATAGACCTATCGTCGTCACTATTTGAGATGCCTGTGCCACCGCTATCCATATTGAACCATGAAGAGTTTGAGTCGTTTCAAACGATCTTTTGTTCTAAAAAGCCAGGATCAATCTCCGGTCGCGACAGGTGTGCGACTGTATTGACGAGCGTTTTCGCTGCAGCGGCCAACGCGATCGCGACTGCCGCACGATGATCGTAGCCCGCCGCCTTCAGGGCGTTGACGTCACTATCGGAAACTTGCGTATGTTTCGACGCGATTGCGGCCGCAAAACGCCGGACCGCCTCTAGTTTGGGGTCGGCAAGTTGTCCACCGTTTCGCAGCGCCGCTACCACTTCCGCGGGCGCACCAAGCTTGGCGGCGAGCGTCGAATGGACCGCAATGCCGTAATCCGCCGCATTGGCTCGGCTGGCAGCGACCATCGCCACCTGCTGAGCGACGGGGTCGAGAGACGTCGCACCGAGGGCCTGAAGCATGGTGATGTAGGCGCCCAATACGGGCGGTTCGGAAGCAAGCGCGTAGCCGAGATTCGGCACAAATCCGAATACACCCTGAAGGCCGTCAAGAAACTCCTTGGCCGCGGCCGGCGCGGACCTCGCGTTCAAGTCCCCGAACAAGGCTCGGCCCTGGTCGACGTCAAGCGTCCGCGCGAGGAATTCCAGAATGAGTTGAGCGATCTCGTCGTTTTTCTCATCGAGCGCGAAATGCCCCGCGTCCAGCAGGTGGATTTCGGCATCTGGCAGGTCCCGCGCGAAGGCTTCCGCGCCAGCGGCGATGAAAGACGGATCATTCCGTCCCCAGGCCACAAGGGTACGCGGCTTATGTTTGCGCAGCCACACCTGCCATGCGGGGTAGGATTCGACGTTCGTCCGATAGTCATAAACCAGTGCAGCCTGGATATCGCGCTGGCCCGGCCGGCAAAGGAGCGCGTATTCATCCGCCCAACTATCCCGGTTGTAGCGCTCTGGATGCGCCGTGCCGGCGATATGGCGTTGCTCTGCCGAAGCCAAGGACAGAAAAAAGCGGTCGACGATGTCCGCATGGCCTTCGGGGTCGGCCCAATATTGGGCGATGTCCGCCCATTTGACGCCGAGCCCTTCTTTGTAGGCGTTTGCGTTTTGGAGAATCAAAGCCTGTAGGCGCTCGGGATGGGCGACCATGATGCGGAACCCGACAGGCCCACCGTAATCGTTCAGGTACAGGGTATATTTGTCGATCTTGAGATGTTGGAGAAGGCCGTTCGTCGTCTTCGCCAGATTGTCGAATGTATAGCTGTAATGGGATGGCGGGAGGGCATCGCTATGGCCAAATCCCGGATAATCTGGAGCGATGACGTGATAGCGTGTGGCCAGCAATGGGATGAGAGCATCGAACTGGCGCGAGGACGATGGATAGCCGTGCAACAAGACGATCTTAGGAGCATCCTTTGGCCCAGCCTCGCGGTAAAAAAGGCCGACGCCGTCGATGACCACGCGGTGATAGGCCGTCGTGGTGCTGGTCGAAAGAATTCCCATAGAACCGTTGCTGGGCGTCTGTTCAGTTTTCATGATGATCTCCTGATGGCTGGAGGGTAAAGTCGGATCATTCCGCATGGAGTGGCGCCGGACGGTGCGGCTGAAGGAAAGGCGTCAGGGCCAGCATGGCACTGCCCACCGCGACCAGAAGCCACAGAGAGGTTTGGAAATTGCCGGTCACATCACGCAGAGCGCCGACAAGTAGAGGTCCGGTTGCGGCAATCAGGTAGGCGACGGTGATGATGAACGCATTCCAGACATTGGCCTCACCCGGATCTCCGGTATTGTCGAGCGGAAGCGCCATGCCGAGCGCAAATCCGCCGGCAACGCCGAACGCGATGACGGGAATGATCAGGAAAGGCAGAGCATAGGGAACGATCGCCAGGGCAAGGAGGCCAGCCAGTGAGATAGCGGAAAGGAATGCCAGCGCCTGGCGGCGATCCTCTTTGCGGCTGAGTAGCCCAGCGATTGGACTGGCAATTACGAAGACGCCAGGAAACGTCGCCAGGATAAGGCCGGCGCTGGTCTCATCCAGCCCATGTTCACGATAGAGCGGCGCGATCCAGGAGACGAGGCTGTAGAAGAGGAAATTGTCGCAGCCGAAGAATAAGGCGATCAACCAGGCTTTGCGGTTGCGGAGCGGCAACCGATAATGGTTCGGCGAAGACGCCTGACCAAGGTGGCGGCGTTGGCGGGCCTCGATAAACAGCCAGGCGCCGATGGCAAATAGGCAAGGAAGCGCCCAGACACCGCAGCCGAAGCGCCAGGATCCGAACGTGACGGCGATAGGGCTGCTGGCGGCGGCCGCGACGGTGGAGCCGAACGCCAGTGCCGCGGCATAGATACCTGAGATGAGCCCAGCCCTACTCGGATAAGCGGCCTTGATGAAACCACCTATGAGGGCCCCCGCAATGGCGATCCCCGCGCCAACGGCCGCAGTCAGGGCGAGAAGCTGGATGACGGAACCAGCGTAAGCCCGGCAGAAGGTCGCGACAACGAGTAGAATGAGCGCAGCCAGAATGACGCGGTCCCGGCCATAGCGGCGGGCGAGCCAGGGTGTCGGCAAAGCCAGCACACCCATGAGGACATCGGGAATGGTGGTGAGGAGGGACGCCCCTGCATGCGACAGGCCGAAGCTTGCACGGATCGACGGTATCAGTGGCCCGATCGTGACAATACCGGGGCGCAGATTGATGCCGATGACCACAAGACAGACGAGCCCTGCCGCAAGCGATAGACCGCTTGTCTGTTCCGAGGCTGCGGTGGCTGTTGCCGCAAGGGGCGTCCGACTCATGATTGACGCGCTTCGGTCGTATGCGTGGTAAGAAACTCGCGAATAGCAGCCGCGATTTCCACGGCATGGGTCTCCAGCGCGAAATGCCCCGTGTCGAAGAAGCGGATGTCCGCGTTCGGAATGTCGCGCTTGAATGCCTCAGCCCCCGGCGGCAGGAAGAACGGATCATTCTTACCCCAGACTGCGAGGAAGGGTGGCTTGTGCGTCCGAAAATAGGTCTGGAACGCTGGGTAGAGCGCGACATTGCTCTTGTAGTCACCGAACAGGTCCAACTGCACCTCGTCGGCGCCCGGCTTGGAGAGGTAGAAGTTGTCGAGCGAGTAGCCGTCAGGCGAAACCGTCGTCGGGTCAGGCACTCCGTGCGTGTATTGCCAGACCGTGGTCTCGGGTTTGAGGAAGCCGCGCAGCGCTTCACGATTGGTCTCGGACGGATCCTGCCAATAGGCGCGAATCGGGTTCCAGCCGTCGCTCAGCCCTTCCTCGTAGGCGTTGCCATTCTGCGAGATGATTGCAGTGATCCGGTCTGGATGCTTCACCGCGAGCCGGAAGCCAGTCGGAGCACCATAGTCAAAAACGTAGATTGCGTAACGATCGAAGCCAACGATTTCCGTGAAGCGGTCGATCGTCGCCGCGATCCGGTCGAAGCTGTGGCCCTGCCCCTGCACATCGGAGTTGCCGAAACCGGGCAGATCAGGGGCGATAATATGGAACCGATCGGCGAGTAGCGGAATCAGATCGCGGAACATATGGCTGGAACTAGGGAAGCCATGCAGCAGCAAGAGTTTCGGCGCGCTCGCGAGACCGGCCTCCCGATAGAAAACCTTGAAACCGTCAACGTCGGCTGTGCGGTAGCTGATCGTGGTCACTAAGCATCTCCTTTGGACAAAAGTAACTTATTTGTTAAATTTAAGAGGTTATCTAAACGGCTCGCTATAAGCGCGCCTCTTCTCAAGCTACAGCAGGGATTTGTGTACTCTGAGGATGCCTGACACCCTACAATACCCGAAATTCCGATACTTTGACCAGAAAACACTATCAAACATGCTCCGAGCGCCTGGAGAAAGATAACTTGATAATATCGCACAGAACGGTTATCCCAATGGATCATAACTTGTCAACCCGCATTTTGCTGGTTATGTTTAATATCTGCTGAAGAGGGCTTGGGGCATCTTATTGCCGGGCCGGGAGAGGAGTATCGATGAGTAGCCGTTCGCCCGCGTTCTTTGTCGCCGATGCGCTTGGATTGGATTTCCTGAATTCGTTCGCTACCCCCGGTGACACCGCCGTTGATTGGATTTCTGATGGGGAGGGTTACTTGAGTTGGCTCGACCAGGCCGAGTTGGTGCCTGGCGATGTACTTCAAGACGTAAAGGAGCGCGCCCTTCCCGGCGAACTCGACAAGGTTGCCGATCAAGCGCGTAGCCTGAGAGAATGGTTCAGGGGCTTTGTCCGCGAACATAAAGGGCGGCCGCTCACAGCCGAGGCTCTTGCGAAACTAGGGCCACTCAATCGCCTGCTCGAACGCGACGAGGTTTATTACCGAATTATAGCACAGCCAAAGGAAGCAGAACCGCTGGAGCTTCAAACGGCACGGCGATGGCGGACACCCGAGGCGTTGCTCCTTCCTGTCGGTGAGGCATTGGCGCGGCTCATCTGCACGGAAGATTTTTCACACGTGAAGGCTTGCGAGGGGCCGACCTGCACGCTGCTGTTTGCCGACCACACACGCGGGCATGCGCGGCGCTGGTGCAGTATGGCGGCCTGTGGCAATCGCGCGAAGCAGGCCGCGCATAGGCAGCGGCTGAAGGCCGACGCTGGTACTGGCCAGACTAAAGAAGATCCATTGTAAGGCCGAATTCCTCCCCAACGACAATTATGAAGAACTTCAGCATAGATTATATCGTCGTTTGCAATAATCTTGCTGAGGAATCGCATGGACCGCTTAGACGCCGTGGCCGTCTTTGTTGCCACTGCCGAGCAAAAGAGTTTCACCGGCGCGGCGCACAAGTTACGGCGGAGATTCGGCTGAACGTTTTATTATTACTTGAATCGCAATAGAGAAACACGGAATCGGCTAATTCTGCGCAGCCTGAAACCGTGCCATTTCCCAGATGTCGCAGCTTGGCTGCCAGTCTTTGTACTTGGGATTATCCGTGACGACCCACCACCGTCATATCATCGTCGATGACGTCGACGTCTTCTATCGCGAGGCCGGAAGCCGAGACGCGCCGGGAGTCCTACTTCTGCATGGATTTCCGACCTCGTCGCATATGTATCGCAATCTCATTCCGGTTCTTGCGGAAGATTACCACGTCGTGGCGCCTGATTTGCCCGGCTTCGGGTTTACTGAGGCGCCGGCACGAGGCGTCTTTACTTACAGTTTCGAGACGCTGACGCAGATCGTCGACCAGTTTATCGAAAAGCTGGAGCTGGGACGATTCGCATTGATCGTGTTCGACTATGGGGCTCCCGTCGGTTTCCGCCTGGCGATGCGCCAGCCTGGGCGGATCGCGGGCATCATTTCCCAAAACGGCAACGCATATATGGAGGGATTGAACGAAAGCTGGACTCCAATCCAAATCTATTGGAAGAATCCTTGCGATGCCAATCGCGCTGCCTTGCGCGGCTTCCTGCAAGCCGGGACAACAAAGTGGCAATACACTCATGGCGCACACGATATCTCGCTCGTGGCGCCGGAAAGCTATACCCTCGATCAAGCATTTCTTGATTGGCCTGGCAACGATGAGATCCAGCTCGATCTCTTCTTGGATTATGCGTCGAACGTCGCGCTCTATCCAGCCTTTCAAGAATACTTCCGCAGCTATCAACCCAAATTCCTCGCCATCTGGGGCAACAAAGATCCCTTCTTTCTAGCATCGGGCGCCGAAGCTTTTCGCCGCGATAACCCTAATGCCGAGGTTCACTTCGTCGATGCCGGCCATTTCGCGCTGGAGACGAAGGGCAGCGAGATCGCTGCTCTCATCCTCCCGTTCCTCAGCCACGTCTTCAGCTGAACCAACCAACTCAAAGGAGAGTAATCATGACCAAGCTACTTTTTATACAAGCCTCACCGCGCGGAGGTAACTCCAAATCAATCGAAGTCGCTGAAACGTACCTTGCCGCACTGCGGGCGAATAACCCTGGTCTCGAAGTCGACACCATCAAGCTCTGGGATGAAAATCTGCCTTCTTTTGATGGCGACAAGGTTGCGGCGAAAATGAACGTCATAGTCGGCCAGGATCAGAGTGCCGCCGAACAGACGGCTTGGGATCAGATCGTCGGCGTTGCCAATCGGTTCATTTCCGCGGATCGTTATCTGTTCGCGGTCCCGATGTGGAACGGCGGTATTCCTTATCGCCTGAAGCACTACATCGATGTCATCCACCAGCCTGGGTTGCTGTGGGGACTCAAGCCGGACACCGGTTATTTCGGGCTGCTGAAAGATAAGCAGGCAACGCTCGTGCTGACATCCGGCGCCTGGGGTCCGCAGTCGCCCGCCCCTGCCTTCGGGGTGGACCATCATTCGACATATCTAGTCGACTGGCTGAATCAGGCTGGCGTGACGGAAATCTCAGAGGTTCGCTTCCAACCAACCCTGCTGACCGCGGACCCTGTCGGCGATCTGGAGCGTGCCAAGCGCCTCGCTGTAGAAACCGCAAACAGCCACGGCCGCGTTTGAGCTGCTTTCTGAAAATTAGAGATATGAGAATCTCGATTGTTATAGGAGCAATGGCCGCGTTGGCCATTGCTTCCATGGCGAAAGCTGCACCTGTCGAGTCAACGTCGGCGACGACTACTTATCACAATGTGCAGGTGGACGGCATTGGAATCTTTTATCGCGAAGCTGGTCCGCAGAACGCACCCACAATCGTCCTGCTGCACGGCTTCCCGTCTTCCTCGCGTGAGTTCGACACACTCATTCCCTTGCTCGCGACACGCTATCATGTGATCGCGCCGGATTATCCTGGCTTCGGTCAGAGCGACGCACCGCCGCCATCGACCTATACTTACACGTTCGATCATCTCGCAATGACGATTGGTGATCTACTGGAAACGCTGAAACTCAATCACTACACGCTCTATTTGCACGATTACGGTGCGCCGGTTGGTTTCCGAATCATCCTGGCACACCCGGAGCAACTTCACGCTCTCATCATCCAGAACGGCAATATCTACAAGGATGGCTTGGGCCCCAACTGGAGCAAGATCGCCGAATATTGGGCCGACCCGAAGGCCCATCCCCAGGTCGTCGACACATTTCTGTCCTTCGAGACGACCGAGCACCGCCATACCGCAGGGACATCGCATCCTGACCGCTACAATCCGGACACCTGGACCGACGAATACGCTCATCTCTCGAAACCTGGGCAGCGGCAAATTCAGGCGGACCTGCTCTACGACTACCGAACCAACGTCGCTTCCTACCCGGAGTGGCAGGCATGGCTGCGCCAACACAAGCCACCGACTCTGGTGGTTTGGGGGGCGAACGATCCATCCTTCATTGCTCCCGGCGCCGAGGCGTTCAAGCGTGATTTACCGGACGCTGAAATCCATCTGCTGGATGCAGGCCATTTCGCGCTCGACGAGCAGACCGACGAGATCGCGCGCCTGATCCTCGACTTCATGGCTAAACACCCTGGCTGATCGCGGCCCCAAGCAAGGACCTTTTCTATAGGAAGGACGTTCGCATGACCGACACGGAAGTAATCGTTCGCAAGTTCTACGCCGCGCTAAGTCGTGGTGAGGCCGACGCCGCGCTCGCCTTGCTGGATGAAGAGGTGAAGTGGATAGAAGCAGAACGAACACCCTATTACACGGGTGAGGTAATCGGTGTCGCCGCCGTCGTGAAGACTGTCCTCGAACCGATCAATCGGGATTTTGAGAATTTCGCCGTGACGGCTTCCGATTTTCTTACCGACGCCAACCGCACGGCAGCATTCGGCCTCTATACGGGACGCCACCGAACCAGCGGTGGAGATCTCCGCGCTCCATTCGTCCATGTATGGACCGTTCGCGAGTCAGCTATCGTCGGCTTTGTGCAGTACACCGACTCCGCTGCCTGGACCGATGCGACACGCAGCCCGCCATCGGCCATGGTGCCCAAGCCAGCCTACTTCTGAGCATCCGGGGTTTGCCGAGCGCGGGCTTTGATCGACAACTTAGCGAGACGAGGTGATGGATCCCGATCAGCCAATCGCCGCAGCCGCTGATGCGGTCATGAAGCGGGATGAGCGCCACGGCCTTAGCCGCGCGGACTTCATCGCGATTGCCGCGACTGGTGTCGCCTTTTTCATGATCGTGCTCGATACTTCGATCGTTAATCTTGCCCTACCAAGGATACGAGACACATTTCACGTAGACTTGCCGACGCTGCAATGGCTTGTCGATGGATATGCGCTCGTGTTTGCAAGCTTGCTATTGAGCGCCGGTGCCTTGGGCGATCGGTACGATGCCAAGCGCATATTTATCATCGGGCTCATCATTTTCTCCGTTGCGTCCGCCGCCTGCGGCTTCGCTCCTGCAATCTGGAGCCTGCAATGTGCTCGGGTGCTTCAAGGTGTTGGCGCAGCCTTGCTACTCCCGAATTCGCTGGCTGCTCTGAACCACACGATACGCGACGGCGACCGGCGGACGGCAGCCGTGTCAGCCTGGGCCAGCGCGGGCGCGTTGGGGATTGCGCTCGGGCCGATTCTGGGTGGCGTGCTTGTCCAATTTCTTGATTGGCGTGCCATATTTCTCGTCAACTTGCCCGTCGGTCTCATCGGCCTCTGGCTCGCTCCAAGATATATCGCATCGGAGCCTCGCCAGAGCCACCGCACGTTCGATTTGCCAGGTCAAATCCTGGCGATCGCGACCCTGGCGGCGATGACCTATTGGCTGATCGACGCCGGTCGAACCCATGCTCTCAGTTCCTTCTCGATAGCGCTGGGCATCGGCTGCCTTCTGCTCGGCGCCGCGTTTTTCAGTGTGGAGTCCCGGCAACCCAGCCCAATGCTACCAATCGACCTACTTTTTCGGCCGGGTTTGGGACAAGTGGCGCTTGTGGGGCTTTTACACAACGTCGGAGTCTACGGGCTCATCTTCGTACTGAGCCTTAGCTTTCAGCAGCTGCGCGGGATGACACCGCTTGCCGCTGGGCTGTTGTTCGTCCCCATGACACTGACGTTGGCGATCGGCACTCGCGTAGGAGCGAGACTGCTTCACCGCGTGGGACCGTTTAAGCCGCTGATTTGGGGACACGGAATCGCGGCGTTAGGCGCTGCATCCTTGGCGATTATCGGCCTCGGTCATAATCTCGTCGCCATCGTCTTACCGCTTTGCGCCATAGGCGGTGGAGCCGGCATCACGACACCCTCGATGAGCCTTGCTGTGCTCGACGCTGCTGAGCGCGAACGGAGCGGTTTGGCGTCGGGCATTCTCAACAGCGCGCGGCAAACAGGCGGTGTTATCGGTGTGGCTCTTTTGGGAGCCTTGCTTGGTGATCCCGCGTCCACGGCCGGGGCTCGCTGGGCCGCAGCCGCGGCAACTGTCGCTTTCATTTTTGCGTGCAGCCTCACCGTCAGTATCGCACGACACCACAAGACCTTCGCTCACTTGCCCCGGTAGATTGCCTAAACCTTTTCATCATCTCGAATCTCAATGACCTAGATCGAAGACCAAAGATATAAATCCGACATTGCAAACCCAACAACCAGAGAGAACAACCATGCTTGAGTTGCGTCCTAATTGCGAATGTTGCAACAAAGACCTCCCGCCTGACGCGCGCGATGCGCTGATCTGTAGCTTTGAATGCACTTTCTGCCGCGATTGCGCCGACACGAAGCTGGAGGGCAGATGCCCCAACTGTGGCGGAGAATTCCAATCGCGGCCGATCAGGCCACAGAGCAAGCTTGAAAAATTCCCGGCATCGGCAAAACGAATCTTCAAACCGGAAGGCTGCACCACCGCCTAACCGGACGATATAGCGATCAAAGAGCTGGCTGAATAAAGCAAAAATTTCGCCCACAGTGATGCGGGCGAGATAATGTGCTTGCGAAGCCAAAGCCCTAAGCCGAAGCCGCTGCGCCGGTAGCCTTCGCTGAATTGGCCGCGTTGATGCTACGGGTGGCGAGTTCCGCCGCTATAAAGGCGACGATGATCAACGCAGCGCCAATGAAACCAAGGTGATGTGCATCGACTACCTGGATACCGACAGCACCGATCACGCCGCCGGCGGAGACGCCCAAGTATGAACAGGATGTGTTCAGACCCAACACTACCGGCGCGATCTGCGGCGCCACGGTAACGAGCCGGTGCTGCTGCGGTACAAGATAGCCCCAACCGCAGGCGCCCCATACGGCAATCGCCACAGCCGCGGTCCACAGATTCCCACTGGCCCAAGGCAAAAGCGCTGTGTCAATCACGAGTATCGCCAGCAGCAGAAAGATCACTTTCCGATTGCCGATTGCATCGATGAGGCGTCCGGCAAGCAGGTTCGCAAACGTGCCGGCCGCTCCCCAGAGCACCAACAAGCCCCCGAGCACAAGTCCGTTGCCATCGATGGCGCGATCAAAAACGACCGTGAAATAGGTGTAGACGGTAAAGATCCCGCTCATCGTCAAAAGTGTGGTCAGAAGCGTAAAACCGATGCGGTGATCAGCCAGCGGCACGAGCCGCTGCTTAAGGCCGATTTTGGGTGGCATCGGAACATCCGGCAGCATCGTCCACACACCGATCCCAGCCACGGCAGCGAGCGCGGCGACGAATGCCATCGTCCAACGCCAATCGCCAAGATCGCCTATGACCGCCCCAATCGGCGTGCCCAGCGCGGTGGAGCCGCTCAACCCGGCGATCACGACCGACAAAGCGAAACCTCGCCGCTCAGGTGGCACAAGCATGGCCGCGGCACCGGTCGCGGTGGGTGCGAACATCGCCGCGCTGACGCCTGCCAGTACGCGCGTCGCCATCGCAATTCCGTATGTCGGGGCCGCTGCGGTCGCGAGATTGGCGACCACGAAAAGGGCCAAGCTCCACAGCAACAAGGGCTTGCGCCGGACCCCCGCCGCCAGAGCGGCGATCGTCGGTGCCAACAACGCATAGGTGATTGCGTAAATAGTCGTCATCTGTCCGGCGATTCCGATACGGACATCAAAGCTGTGCGATATCTGGGGCAACACTCCCGCGACGACGAAACTGTCGGTCCCAAGCGCGAACATCCCGAGGGCTAGTACGAGTAAGCGGCGATCCATGGCTCCCGTCCTTTTAGATCCATTAAGTTGCGTGACGAAACTATATACGACAAAGTTGCGTGACGCAACTAAGAGTGCTATATATTCATCATGTACCGAAAGCGCTTTACTGGAATGAATTGTTCGATCGCCCGCGCGCTGGACGAAGTGGGCGAGTGGTGGACGTTGCTCATCGTGCGCGAATGCACGCAGGGGAGCAGGCGTTTTGATGAGATTCAGCATGAACTCGGAATCGCGCGAAACGTTCTCACTGCTCGCCTGGAGCGACTGGCGGAGCTTGGGATCATTGAAAAATTCCCAATCGAAGACCGCGCCAACACCGACGGCTATCGGCTGACTGAGAAGGGCGAGGAACTCTATCCTGTGCTCGTCGCCTTGATGCAGTGGGGCGATCGATGGCTCGTGCCCAATGGAAAGCCCCCGACCGCTCTGGTGGAGGATGCAAACGGTCGGGCAATCGAGAGGGTCACAGTCCGCGGCAAAGATGGCCGTGCGCTGTCTTTCCGAGACGTTCGATTTGCACCCGGACCTGGCGCGACCTCGACGACGACATCCGTAATCGAGAAGCGTAATCAACGGGTCTTGGGGCATAGCTGACCTACGCGCTGCATATCGCTTCGAAAGTTTATCCGCGGTGTCACTATCCTAATGCGGACGCAACCTATGTACTTCTGGAGACCGGAATGGCAGATCGCATCGAATATACGCCCCCAAAGGTGTGGGCTTGGACGGAACCCAATGGCGGTACATTTGCCAACATCAACCGCCCGATTGCCGGGGCAACCCACGAGAAGGAGCTTCCGGTCGGACAGCACCCACTACAGCTCTATTCTCTCGGCACGCCAAATGGGCAGAAGGTCACCATCATGCTTGAGGAGCTTCTTGCCCTTGGCCGTTCTGATGCCGAGTACGATGCATGGCTGATCCGCATCGGCGAAGGCGATCAGTTCGGTAACGGTTTCGTCGAACTGAACCCGAACTCGAAGATCCCAGCACTCCTTGATAGGTCCGGCCCCAAGCCATTGCGCGTGTTCGAATCTGGTTCCATTCTTGTCTATCTGGCAGAAAAATTTGGTGCTCTCCTGCCGGTCGAACAGCCCGCACGCGCTGAGTGCCTGTCCTGGCTTTTTTGGCAGATAGGCAGCACACCCTATCTGGGCGGCGGGCTCGGCCATTTCTACGCCTATGCGCCATTCAAGATCGAATATGCGATCGACCGTTTCGCTATGGAGGTGAAGCGGCAACTTGACGTGCTGGATCGCCGTCTGGCTGAGGTCGAATACCTCGCCGGCGATACCTACACCATCGCGGACATTGCGGTCTTCCCCTGGTACGGTGGCCTCGTGAAGGGCTGGCTTTATAACGCGGGCGAGTTCTTGTCCGTAGAGAATTACACGAATATTCTACGTTGGGCCGATGCGATTTTGGCGCGGCCGGCAGTGAAACGCGGACGGATGGTAAACCGAACCAGTGGTCCGTTGTCTGAACAACTGCACGAGCGCCACAGCGCACATGATTTCGACACCAAGACCCAAGACAAACTCCTCGAAGCGCAATCTTAAGAACTCAGTGGTTGCAGACATAACGGCGCAAGAAGCGCGGGAGCGACACCATCGTTGAATAATCGACGGTGTTGTTACATCGACCTGATCAGATGTGAATCCTGCCAACTAACTAGCTCAAGCCAGACCACAAAACATTTCATCGTGTAGAGACATCCTCTCGCCGCGCCGTCTCTCTGTGATCTGTAGGTCTATGACCATTCCGTCATAGGTTCCTTGAGACACGGATGACCTCGGGCCTTGCATTTTGATCACCGTTGTTTGCTCCAACGAGCCTTTCGAAGAAAGCAAGCCCGCCGTGACGCCGCAAGACTGCGTCGATCGCTTTCACTCCGCCAAATATTAGTTGCATCACAAAACTATCTGGCTTAGTTTCGTGACGAAACTGTACGGCGGCGTATACCGGCGAGAGTCTACTCCGTCGGACGCCAACCCATCGAAAGGAAATCTGATGCCAGCCCCCGCTCTCTTCGACCCCATCGAAATCGGTGATCTCTCAGTTGCCAACCGCATCGCCATGGCGCCCCTCACACGATCGCGCGCCAATCTCGAAGGTATCCAGTCTCCATTTGCAGCGGAGTATTATCGCCAGCGGGCATCCGCCGGTCTTCTCATAACTGAGGCAACCCATATTTCGCGCCAGGGTCACGGCTTTGCGTACACTCCGGGCATCTATACCGATCCTCAAGTCGCTGCCTGGCGGCCGGTTACCGAGGCAGTTCATGCGGCCGGAGGAAAAATCGTACTCCAGCTTATGCACGTCGGCCGAATCTCGCATTTCAGCTTGCAGGAAGGTGGACAGGCACCCGTCGCGCCGTCGGTGCTTCAAGCCGGCGATCTCGTGGTCACGGAGGCGGGACGGATCCGGCCTTCGGTGCCGCGAGCACTGCACACCGATGAAATACCTGGCGTAGTCGCAGATTTTCGTGATGCCGCGAGAAGAGCAAAGGAAGCTGAGTTTGACGGCGTCGAGATCCACATGGCGAATTGCTTCCTGCTGGATCAATTCTTGCGGGATAGCACCAATCATCGCGATGACATCTACGGTGGATCAATCGAAAATCGGGTGAGACTGCCGCACGAAGTGGCGCAAGCTGTTGTAGAGGTCTGGGGCGCTGGTCGCGTAGGCGCGAGAATTTCTCCTGTCAAAACCTCTCCGGGTGACACTCCGCTGGATAGCGATCCACAAGCGACATACGGCGAGCTTGTCGACAAACTTAGCGCGCTCGGGATCGCTTACCTGCATTGCATCGAAGGCCAAACGCCGGTCGGCCCCGCCAACAGGCCGCTGGACTTCCAAACGCTGCGTCATGCTTTTCGCGGCGCCTACATCGCCAATGGAGGTTACAACCGATCTCTGGCTATCGACACAATCGCCAAAGGTGAAGCCGATATGATCGCGTTTGGGCGCCCCTTCATCGGTAACCCCGACCTTGTGGAGCGGTTGCGCCGCGATGCCGAGATCGTCAATGCGTCGACGGAAACTTATTACGGCGGTGGAGCCAAGGGATATACGGACTTCCCGACCCTGGGGGCCAGCGCGCCAGTGTGACAATCGGAGAGACGGGAGGAAGCCGTCCTCTACCGAATCTCCGTTGCTGCAACGGCGGCGGATGGCGTTCCTCTCGCTCAATGCATCAAGGAAAGCTCGGTCCGCGCCATCAAACTCTTCAGTAACCTAACGAGCACATCCATGGATAAGGTACTCATTCAACACGGAGCTGAGTCGCTAGGCGTACCGCGTTCAAGGAAACCCGGCGCCAAGGCTTGGATGGTATCTATGGGCGCGCTGGGTATCATCGCGGCTGTGGTTATCAGCGCGCCTTATATCTTGGCGCCATCCGCCAGCCATGTGGCAGTTGCGGCTCCGCCGAGCGTTATCGTCAGTGCGCCGCTTCAGCACGACATCGATACGAGACTCGCATTCTTGGGCCAGTTCTCGGCAGTGGATCAAGTCGATCTGCGTGCCCAGGTCGGCGGTACGCTTGCGCAGATCCACTTCAAGGACGGAGATATCATCCACACGGGCGATCTGCTCTTCATGATCGATCCTACGCCGTACCAGATCAAGCTGGACGAGGCTACAGCTCAGCTCGAAACCGCGCGTGCCCAACTCGATTTAGCGAACCGGGAACTGACGCGCGCGGCGAAACTTATGAAAACCGGCGCCGGCACCGTCGAGAGCTACGACCAGAAGGTGGCGGAGCAGGAGGCCGCGCAGGCGGCGGTGGATACCGCTCTGGCAGCCATCCGTGATGCGCGCTTCGACCTGGATCACTGCCGCGTCACGGCCCCCTTCACGGGCCATATCGGGTCTCACCTGGTTTCCGTGGGCGATCTGATTTCGGGCAGCCGCGCAGGCTCCGGGCCAACCACGCTCCTCGCGACGATCGTCTCGACCGATCCGATGTATTTGAATTTTGACATGAGCGAGAGCGACTATATGGCGTTTCTCCGCAATCGCCTGAAACAGGTCGGCCCGCTCGTCGAGAAGGTGCAGGTCGAATTGGCCGACGAAAACGGCTTCACCCATGAAGGGACACTTGATTTCATCGACAATACGCTCGATCCATCGAGCGGCACGATCCATGCCCGCGCCACGATACCGAACCCTGACCTGTTGCTGACGCCGGGTGGTTTCGCGCGTGTTCGCCTCGAAGTCGCGCCACCCGCACCCGCCCTGCTCGTCCCAGATACCGCGGTACTGCCGGATCAGTCAGGCCACATCGTTCTGACCGTCGGACCCAACAACGTAGTGACGCCGAAGGCCGTCGAAATCGGAGATCTCCGCGGCGGGCTGCGGATCATCACGTCGGGGCTGAGCCCTTCTGACCGCGTCATTATCAATGGCATCCCAGCAGCTGTGCCAGGTTCCAAAGTATCGCCCGAAGCTGGATCCATCCGCTTCAACCCCGATCAAAGCTAAAGCGGAGTCGGGCCTTGAAAATAGCACATTTTTTTATCGATCATCCGCGTTTCGCGGTGGTGATCAACCTCTTCATCATGGTGTTCGGTCTCGCGGCCATGGCGTTCCTGCCAATCGCGCAGTATCCAAATATCGTACCGCCAACTGTCCAGATCACGACCACCTTTCCCGGCGCCTCGGACGAAACGGTTGCAAGAACGGTCGCAACGCCGCTTGAACAAGCGATCAATGGCGTCGAGAATATGGACTACATCAGTAGTCAATCGACAAGCAACGGACAGCTAACCATCACGGTTACTTTCAAGATCGGCACCGACGTCAACACTGCCCTTATGCTCACACATGACCGCGTGGAAGACACGCTGTCCCGGCTGCCCCAGGAAGTTCAGCTCCAGGGCGTGCAAGTCAAAAAGACCATACCGGCCCTACTTCTCGCTGTGTATCCCTATTCGCCGGACGGGTCTCGCAATGCCGAATACATCTCCAATTACATGGTTCTTCATGTCAAGGACGAGATTGCCCGGCTCCCCGGCGTCGCTGATCTATGGTCACGAGGTGAACGGCAATACGCGATGCGTATCTGGATCGATCCGGACAAAGCTGCCGCGAGAAATATCAGCGCCAGCGATATCCTGAGCGCATTGCGCGCCCAAAACATCCAAGTGTCCGCAGGTACGCTCAACCAGCCGCCTATCTCAGACAGCGATGGTGGCGCCTACGAAATCAGCGTCGACACGCTGGGTCGGCTCGCGACGCCCGATGAATTTGGCGGCATCATCGTCAAGTCGGATAACCAAGGCAGAGTCACCTACATCCGCGACATTGGGCGCGTCGAGTTAGGTTCGGTGGATTACGGCTCGATAGGCTACGCGGATCGGTATGTATCCGCTCCCTTCTGGGTCATCGCGACGCCCGGTGCTGACGTGGTCAAGGTTGAACATGAAGTATGGGCTGAAATGGCGATACTCAAAAAGAGTTTTCCGCCGGGCCTTGACTACATGAACGTCTACGACCCAACGACCTTTGTAAGCCAGTCCATCCATGAAGTGATCATAACGATCGGTGTCGCGATTCTTCTCGTCGTCGGCGTCGTCTATCTGTTCTTGCAGAAATGGCGCGCGACGATTATCCCGGTGGTTGCGATTCCGGTATCGTTGATCGGCGCATTTTCGATCCTCAGTGTGCTCGGTACGTCGATCAACAACCTGTCTCTGTTCGGTTTGGTGCTGGCGGTCGGTATTGTGGTCGACGATGCCATCGTTGTGGTCGAGAACGTCGAACGCAACATGGCACTCGGCATGTCCGCGAAAGACGCGGCGCATAGGACGATGGATGAGGTGTCGGTGGCGCTCGTCGCTATCGCGCTCACCCTCTGCGCCGTCTTCGTCCCGTCGGTCTTCATCTCTGGTATATCGGGGCTCTTCTTCAAGCAGTTTGCGACCACGATTGCTGCGTCGACAGTCATCTCGTGCTTCGTCTCGCTCACGCTGAGCCCAGCACTCTGCGCTGTTCTGCTGAAGGATCACCAAACGGCCGATCATAGCAAAGCACGTGTTCTCGACAAAATTCTGCGGAGCGTCTTCGGTCGCTTCAATGCCAGCTTCGGGTGGTTGTCGTCGAGATATGGCGAGGTGACGAGCCATCTCGTCCATGCAACGGCAATCATCGTCGTACTCTATATCGGTCTGATCACGCTCACGGCGTTCCAGTTCTGGCGAATGCCGACGGGCTTCATCCCTGAGCAGGATATAGGTTACCTTGTCACGGTCATTCAGTTGCCTCCGGGTTCGAGCCTCGCGCGAACCGACGCAGTGGTTCGAGAGGTAAACGATATCGTGCTCAAGACGCCCGGCATCCGACATACGTCGCCCGTGACAGGGTATGACGTAACAACGGGCACGATAGCACCAAACGCTGCGACAATCTTTTTAGGTCTGCCGTCGTTGTATGGAGAGCACATTCCCGGCGTGAATGCTGCAACGGAATTGGCGGCCGTGCGCAAGCGGCTAGGCGGCTTAAAGGATGCTGTCATCCGCGTGATCAACCCACCTCCAGTCCAAGGTCTCGGCTCGGCCGGCGGCTTCAAGGCGATGCTCGAAGATCGTGGTGGGCTCGGCCCTCAGGCGTTGGCAAATGCAGCCCATCTGCTGGTTGTCGCCGCCAACAAGGATCCAAACTTCGCGGGTGTCTTCACGCTCTACAATGCCGGTTCTCCTTCGCTCCACGTCGATATCGATCGTGAGAAGGCCGAAAAGCTTGGTCTGACGCCGACGGACGTGTTCTCGACACTCCAGCTGTATCTCGGCTCTCAGTATGTGAACGACTTCAACTATCTCGGTCGCACTTACCAAGTGCTTGTGCAGGCCGACCAGACGTTCCGGCAGGTGCCGGGGGACATTGGGCAACTCAAGGTTCGCAATGCCTCCGGCGAGATGGTGCCGATCGGCTCGGTCGCGACCTTCAGCTATGAGACCGAGCCTTATCGCGTGCCACGCTACAACCTCTATCCCGCAGCCGAGATCATGGGCGCCGCGGCCCCTGGTGTTTCCTCGGGTACGGCCATCGCGCGCATGTCTCAGCTCGCCAACCAGGTGCTCCCACAGGGCATCGCCTTCGAATGGACCGATCTAGCCCATCAGCAGGAGCAGCAGAATATTCCGACCCTTGCGATCTTCGCGGCATCCGCTGTGTTCGTATTCTTCGTGCTGGCGGCGCAGTATGAGAGTTGGAAATTGCCTCTGGCGATCGTCCTGATTGTTCCGCTGTGCTTATTAGCCTCGACAACCGGCCTGAGCGTCAGGGGAATGCCGATCGATATCCTCGCCCAGATCGGCTTCGTGGTTCTGGTCGGCTTGGCGGCGAAGAACGCGATCTTGATCGTGGAGTTTGCTCGGCAGCGGCAGGACCAGCATGGTGACGAGCCTGCAATCGCGGCGACATCGGCCGCGCAGACCCGGCTTCGGCCAATTCTGATGACCTCTTTTGCATTCATCCTCGGCGTCCTCCCGCTCGCCGTGGCGACTGGCGCCGGCGCGGAGATGCGCCAATCCCTGGGCACCGCCGTATTCTTCGGAATGCTTGGGGTCACCGCCTTCGGTCTGCTTTTCACGCCCGCTTTCTACACGTTCATCCGCGATTTTGGACCCAAGAGGATACCGTAACCCACGGTATTCCGGTCGTCGCCAAGTTATAGCTGACTAATTTGTATCCTCTTCAGCTTGCGTAAAGGAGATCACTGTGACACTCGCCCGCTTCGCTTTCATTAAAGCCGCTTGGCACGCCGATATTGTAGATCAGGCACTCAATGGATTCTGGGAAGTTATCCCGTCGGATCAGGTTGATGTATTCGACGCACCCGGCGCGTTCGAGATGCCGCTGCTGGCCCGCGACCTCGCCAGAACTGGTCGATACGCCGCTGTCGCCGCGGCTGCGTTCGTCGTTGACGGCGGTATATACCGGCATGATTTCGTCGCCCAGGCGGTGGTCGATGGTTTGATGCGCGTCGGACTGGATACGGGTGTCCCCATCCTATCGATCTCCCTAACGCCACATCAATATCAGGAGACCGCGCATCATTCGGCCATTTTCAGAGCCCATTTTTTGCAAAAGGGCCGGGAAGCAGCACAAGCTACCTTGTCGATCATTCAGACTCGTGGCGCCTTAGCCACATAGCACCTGTCGCGGAACAGAAAGGTGAAACTTGGTTGCCACATCATCTCACGTGTTGGTCACCCAGGACAAACCCGCATCATCCGCATCGTTTGATCGCCTACGTGCTCACGCCTAAAGAGATAGATAACAAGAGCACGCGGCCGGATCGAACGACCGCGCGCTCAGCCCGCCTGAGGCGTGTTCAAGCCCAATCGGCTCACCGGAAATCCCTGGTCCTCACCTTGATCGGCTCGGTTCTCCCGTTCTGGCTCCGCGCCTCCCTTGCTGCGGGGTCCGATCCGCATAGGGCGGGGACAGTCACGCGTTTGAATTGATCGTGGCCGAGGGCCGCTTCATCCCTGTTTCCGACACTGGCCAGCAAATGAGATAAGTTCGTCAGCCGGCGCGCGACGATATGCACGACATCGCCCTCTTTCTGCACCCGGCCAAAGACCCCGAGCATGCTGGCCGAAAGGATCGCCCGCCGGTATTTTTCAAAGATGTCGGGCCAGACGACAAGGTTGGCGATGCCGGTCTCGTCCTCGATGGTGATGAAGACCACGCCTTCGGACGAACCTGGCCGTTGCCGCACCAGCACGATCCCTGCCGTCTCTGCCCATTTGCCGTCCGGCAGTCCCGCCGCTTCGGCGCAGGTCACAATCTCATCCCGGTCCAAATCATCCCGCAGGAAGGCCAGCGGGTGCGTCCGCAGCGACAGCCCGACCGCGTGGTAATCCTCGACCACCTCGCGGCCTGCTTTCATCGGCCGCAGTGCGACGGTCGGTTCATCGATCTCAGGGAATATGTCGCCGGCACGATTTGCCGCCGCGAACAATGGCAACGGCTCATCCCGCAACCCCTTCACGGCCCAATGGGCTTCCCGGCGCGCAAGGCCCAGGCTCGGGCGATAGGCATCGGCTTCGGCCAGATGCGACAATGCGGAGGAAGGCACGCCTGCGCGCCGCCATAAATCGTCAACCGACGCGAAGGGACGCTCCCCTCTCGCGCAGATAATGGCGGCGGCATGGGCATTGGACAGCCCTTTCACCATCCGCATGCCGAGCCGCACAGCGAACCGATCCTCGTCCTCCGCTGGCTCCAACGTGCAGTCCCAGCGAGAGGCGTTAATGCAAACGGGCCGGACGTCGATCCCATGCTCAAGCGCGTCGCGGACGATCTGCGCCGGGGCATAGAAGCCCATCGGCTGGGCGTTCAGAAGTGCCGCACAGAACACGTCCGGGTGATGGCATTTGAGCCAAGAGGAAGCATAAGCGAGCAAGGCGAACGAGGCTGCATGGCTCTCGGGAAACCCATAGGAGCCAAAGCCCTCAAGCTGCGAGAAAATCCGCTCGGCGAATTCCATCTCATAGCCACGAGTGGTCATGCCGGTGATCAGTTTGTCACGGAACCTGTCGATCGTGCCGGTATTCTTGAACGTCGCCATAGCGCGACGAAGCTGGTCCGCCTCACTTGGCGTAAACCCGGCACATTCGATCGCCAGCCGCATGGCCTGCTCCTGGAACAGAGGTATCCCCAGGGTCTTGCCCAGCACCTTCTCCAGCTCCGGCGAGGGATAGGTCACCTCCTCTTGTTTCTCGCGCCGCTTGAGATACGGATGCACCATGTCGCCCTGGATCGGTCCCGGCCGGACGATCGCCACCTCGACAACCAGATCGTAGAAGGTGCGGGGTTTCAGGCGCGGGAGCATGGACATCTGCGCCCGGCTCTCAATCTGGAAGACTCCGATGGTATCGGCCTGGCGGATCATCGCGTAGGTATGCGGGTCTTCCGCCGGGATGCTGGCAAGATCGAGATGCAAATCCTTATGCGCGGCCAGGAAATCGAAGGCCCGCTTCATGCAAGAGAGCATGCCGAGCGCCAGGCAATCCACCTTCATGAATTTGAGAATGTCGATGTCGTCCTTGTCCCATTCGATGACCTGGCGATTTTCCATCGCGGCGGGCTCGATCGGCACCAGGTCGTCCAGCCGGTCGCGGGTCAGCACAAACCCGCCCGGATGCTGCGAGAGATGGCGCGGCGTGCCGATCAACTGCCGCGCGAGATCGATGGTCAGGAGCAGCCTCTGATCCCGCAGATTGAGGCCCAGCTCCTTCGCCTGCTCCGGGTCGAGTCCCTTCCGCGACCAGCCCGAGAGCTGGCCGCTCAGTTGGGCGATCAGATCCTCCGGCAGACCCAGCGCCTTGCCGACATCGCGCAGCGCGCCCTTGCTGCGATAGCGGGTAACGACCGAACAAAGTGCTGCGTGGTCCCGCCCATAGGTATCAAATACCCATTGGAGGACCGTCTCCCGCCGCTCATGCTCGAAATCCACGTCGATGTCCGGCGGCTCACGCCGTTCTTCGCTCACGAACCTCTCGAACAGCAGATCGTTGCGCGACGGATCGATGGCGGTGATGCCCAGCACGTAGCAGACGGCGCTATTCGCCGCCGAGCCTCTCCCCTGGCAGAGAATGCCCTGGCTCCGCGCGAAGCGGACGATGGAATTCACCGTCAAAAAGTAGGGCGCGTATTCCAGCCGCTCGATCAGCCCCAGCTCGTGGCGCAGCGTTGCGGTAACATCATCCGGCACGCCCTCCGGGAACCGCGCCTCGGCGCCTTCCCAGGTCAATGTCTCCAGCGCCTGCTGCGGCGTCAGCCCTGGCATCGTCCGCTCTTCCGGGTATTGGTACGCCAACTCGTCCAGGGAAAACCGGCAGCGCTCGGCAAGATCGAGCGTGCGCGCCACCGCCTCTGGATGGCTACGGAACAGCCGCGCCATTTCGGCGGGTGGTTTCAGATAGCGGTCGGCATGGCGTTCCCGCCGGAAGCCCAGCTCGTCGATGGTGCAGCCATGGCGGATGCAGGTGACAACATCCTGTAGCACGCGCCGTTCCGGGGCGTGGAACAGCACATCATTGGTGGCGATAGTCTGCACACCGGAAAGAGCAGCGAGATTTGAAAGCTCGTACAGGCGGCGCGCATCGCCAGGCCGCCGCCGCAACGAAAGCGCCAGGTAGGCGCGGTCTCCAAATGCTTGCCTGAGCATTTTCAAACGCGCGGCGCATTCATCGTCGGCTTCATCGGGCAACAGGACGGCGATCAGCCCTTCGCCATATTCGACGACATCCTCCCAATGCAGGAGGCATTTTCCTTTGCCCGCTCTGCCCTTGCCAATCGACAGCAACCGGCACAGCCGGGAATAGGCGGGCCGATCCATCGGATAGACCAGAAGAGACATGCCATCGGCAAGATCGAGGCGACAGCCGACGATCAGCCGGACACCGTGAATTTTTGCCGCTTCATGGGCACGAACGATGCCGCCGAGAGAATTGCGGTCGGTGATCGCCAGCGCTTCGATGCCTAATTCCGCCGCGCGCGCGAACAACTCATCGCAGGAGCTGATGCCACGCAGGAACGAGAAATGTGAGCTGCACTGAAGCTCAACATAGCGCGCGCCGCTATCGCCGCTCATCCGAAGAACCCATGCAAGAACCAGCTTTGCGGTCCCGTCTCCGGGTTCTCGCCATCGCCTGCGCGGTAAATCCAGAAACGCTCGCCGGTCTCATCCTCCACCTGGAAATAATCCCGGACGGAAGGCGCCTCGCCGACATGCACCCACCATTCCCCGAAAACCCGCTCCGGCCCATCGGCGCGTTTGATTTTCCGGCGCACACCTTTCCAGACGAACTGCACGGGCGGGTGGTCCGGCAGCACGGCAATGGTCTCGATCGGTTCCGGGCTGGGGAGCAGCCGCGCCGGACGTGGCCATTTATGCTGCCAGGTCTTGCCCGACGAAGGTGACAAAGGCGGGACGCGCTTGACCGAGCGTTCCGGCACGTCACTCTCGACCGGCTCGAAGCGGTACACGTTTTCCGCGCCGACACGGTTGGCGAGCGTGTCGATGAGGTCGGAGATGTCGGCTGTTCCCTCTTCTGACAGGAAGGAGGCAAGCTGCCGCCGCGCGAACGGCTCGGCAACCGGCACGCGCAGGCTCATGAGTTCTATTCCAAAGCCGGGATCGATGGTCTCGATCTTATCTGAGAGCAGCCTGGTCAGACGTTTCACATCATAGACCGGGGTGGCCGTGCCGATGCGGATCGCCTCGATGCGGTTATCGACCCGATGGAAGAGAAGATCGAGTTTTCGGGCGCCGAGCGTTTTGGCTTCCAGAATCTCGCATAGCTCGGCGGTCAGTTTACCCGTGTATCTTGCCAGCGTCTCAGGTGCTGAGATCGGTTCGGCGAAGCTCCGCCGCACTTCGATCAGTTCCGGCGGCCGAGCGGGTTCGAT
>Ga0255356_1000219_pt1 | contig 40476 bp, 12 predicted proteins | sample HBST100metaG_FD_189944 | JGI IMG/M metagenome (GOLD analysis project Ga0255356, IMG submission 189944) | Peat soil microbial communities from Stordalen Mire, Sweden - H.B.S.T100 | ecosystem: Environmental > Terrestrial > Soil > Wetlands > Peat | place: Sweden: Norrbotten County, Stordalen Mire...
CGCAGTTTGCCAACGAAAGGCAACAGCAGCAGTGCCAGCGAGAGCGAAGCAATGGTTCCGCTTGCGCCTGGCTTTGCGGCGGCCGTCGTCAGCGCCGTTTGAATGTTCAGGGTTACGGTGCTCGAAGCCACGCCGCTCGCCAGACTGGTCGGCGTGAGCGTATAAGTCGCTCCCGCCGGCAAGCCGCTGACCGAGAAGGTAATGGCCGCTGGCATGGTGGTGGCCGGACTCACCGGGCTCACCGTAAAGGTAAACTGCCCCGCCTTGCCCGGTATTACCGTCAGCGAACTACTCTTCGCGCTGATAGTGAAATCCACCACGCTTTCGGTGATTGCGCTACTGGTTACAGGAAGGTAATTCGTATCGCCCGAGTAACTCACTGTAATCGAGTGGGAGCCAACCGTCAGGGACGAGGTTATTAGTTGAGCCGTACCCGCCGATGAAAGTTGAACCGTGCCCAGTGAAGTGGTCCCGTCCAGGAAGGTCACACTACCGGTTGGCGTACCCGCAGTTGAAGTAACATTTGCCGTGAAGGTCACCGCAGTCTGAAGCATGACCGGACTGGCGCTTGCGGTCAGGCTGACTGCTAATGTCGCCTTGCCAATGGTAAAGCTGACCAAAACCGGCGTGGCCGCAGAATACGCGATATTGCCCGGTTGAGTCGCCTCAATGGTGCAAGTGCCTGCGGAGACAATGGTTGCCGTCACCCCAGAGACCGTGCAGACGCTGCGGGTCATCGAGGCAAAGCTAACCGCAAGTCCCGAGGTAGCCGTCGCACTCAGGCTGAATGTTCCGCCGGATGAATAGGTGTATGAGGATACCGATGGCGCAAACGTGATGCTCTGTGTGGTCTGGCCAATGGTGTAACTGACCGAAACCGGCGTTGCCGCTGCATAGTCGCTATTCCCTGCCTGCGTGGCCGCGATGATGCAGGCCCCTGAAGAGACAATGGTTGCCGTCGTTCCAGAGACGGTGCAAACACCCGTGGTTGTTGAAGCAAAGCTGACCGCAAGTCCCGAACTGGCCGTTGCGCTCAAACTGAACGTTTTGCCGGAAACATAGTCGAACGAAGTTGTCGAAGGTGAAAACGTAATGCTTTGCGTAGCCTGAGAAATTGTAAAACTCAAGGCTGTGGATGTCGTTGCCGAAGCGTATCCGTTGGTGCTGATATACGCGGAAGTGAGCGAGTGTATCCCCCCGCTGAGACCTGTCAGCGTCGCTGTTCCAACCCCACTGCTCAGCGTGGAAGTGATGGGATTCGAGCCATCCAGGGTGAATGTTACCGCGCCTTGAGGAGTCACCGAAGACGTACTGGATACGGTAGCGCTCACCGTCACACTCTGGCCATATGCGGGCGAAGCTGGAGTAAGCGAACCGAGCGTAACTGTCGGCACAGGCACGGTGATGGCTTCGCTCAGTACCAGATCCACCGCTGAGGCATTGACAAGATTGCCGGCAAAGGTCGCGGTGTCCGTCTGGCCAAGGTTTAGGTAAGACGTGGGTGTGTTGTAACTGGCCACAAGAGCACAAACGCCGCCAATGGCCAGGGTTGAAGGCGCACTTCCGCTGATTGCGCAGTCGGTGGATGCCGTAGCAGCAAGACTGTAGTCGGTCGAATCCGTTTGGTTCATAGAAGTGAGCGTCATGGGCATATTGCCTGAATCCAACATGGATACCGTTTGCGGTGCAGCATCTGCCGTGAACTTTACCGCTCCTTGTGTGCGTATCAGTTCGAGAACGGAACTGCCTGAGCCGGTGTAGAGATTGCCGGCCGCATCGATCGCCAGCGAGGACGGAGTAACGCTTGCCACGCTGAACGAAGGGCTATTACTGCTTGAAGGCACAGCCAGGATCTGGGCCGCGTCAGCGATCAGCAGGTTGCCAGCCGCGTCGGTGACCACAGCTGAAGGAGCGGTAGCCGAGGTCGTGACCGTACTGCGCGTCGAGGTCGAGAAGTTGTAGCGATAGAGAGCTGGAGCGCTCGGATCGGCGATCAGCAGGTTGCCGGAGGGATCAATGGCCAACCCCTTGGGCGTAACCAGCGTTCCCAGAGCCAGCGCGCGCTCGACTCCAGTGATGGGGTTAATCTGATAAACAACCGCCGCAGTGGAATCCGACACGTAGAGGTTATTCTGCGCATCCACCGCCAGACCAGCGGGAGACTTGAAGGTAAACGACAGAGCATTGACCGTGCCGGCCGGTGAAATCTGCGTAACCGTGCCCGCCGACGCGTCGGCCACATAGGCATAGCCGCGCTGATCCACCGCCACCGCGCCCGGCGCCGTCAAAGTTGCCAGCGTAGTGGCTGTGGCGCTCGCGCCCTGCGACAGCGCCGCGGCGCTGTAGCGGAACAGGCTCTTGCTGGCGGTATCGGAAACATAGACGTTGCCCGCGTTGTCAGTCGCCAGTCCCGCAACCATTAGGCCGGTGCCGAAGTTGCTTTGGCTGGCCGGATCGAGCGTGGCTGCCGAGCCGGAGCCAGTGCCCGTCAGCGCCAGGTACGAAGTGTTGCCGAGAGTGCTGCTCACCCTCAGCGGCGTAGAACGCGCTCCCGGTGCGGCCGGCGTAAAGCTGGAGGTCAGCAGGCAGTCGGCCGTCAAGTCGCTATTGGTTGTGCATACAGGCGTAGTTAACGACCATTCGCTGGAAGTGTAGGACAGCCCATTGCTGACCGCCAGCGTGTCGCCAGGGACAAAGTGAAGCTGCATGGGATGCGTCGTCGCGACCGAGGTTGCGGTTGAAGACGACTGCAGGCCTGTGGTCACCTTGCGAATGCGCGCGTTCTTCGCATCCGTAACATAGATGTTGCCCAACGGGTCTGTAGCAACACCGAAACCATTGCCGTTATTGCCGATGATGGCCTGCGTCGCCGGGCATCCATCTCCATAGCTGTCCGTTTCGCTGGTGCAGTTGCTGCTCATATTGCCCGCGATAGGCCGGATATTGCCCGTATTGAGATCAAGCATCCAGACCACGCTATACGGGGCGCTGGAGCCGCTGCCTCCATCGGCGATGTAGATGTTACTGTTGTTGTCGAAGGCCATCTTCTGCGGCGCCATGATAATGTTGGTCGCCAGCGTCGGATAGGTTCCAGTATATGCCGCCGTGGCGCCGCCAGCAATGGTGTAGATGTAACCGTTGACGGGTGTGATTCCCAGCTTCGTCAGAAGCGTATCGAGCGGCGAACCCGTTCCACAGGTAACACAGACCACGCGGATACGGCTTGAGTCGGCGATGTAGAGATTCATGTTGGCATCGGTCAGCACACCCTGCGAAATGCTGATCGTGGCCGCAGTAGCCGGCCCGCCGTCGCCGGTATCCGAGTTTGTACCCGTACCCGCAACGGTCTGGATATTCCCTGTGGTGTCAACCATGCGAATCCGGTAGTTGCCCGTATCGGAAATATAGAGATCTCCTACGGAGTCAACCCAGGCAGCGCGCGGACCCGAGAGCTTCGCGGCTGTGGCTGACGCACCATCGCCACTATAACCAGCTGTTCCAGCGGAAAGCCCTGCGACTAGATACAGCAGGCCATCGGTAACGCTGACTTTGTAGACTCTGTTCTGGTTATAGCCAGAGATATAGATGTTCCCGGCAGCATCGGAATTCACGCCGCGAGGGCTGCTGAGAGAAACCAGCGTGGGCGTACAACCCACGGTCGCACTGGGTGTACATGCAGTTCCTGATATATAGCCGGCAAAATTGCTGATTACGCCATTCGGGGCAATGCGGCGCACCTGGCTGGAGGTTCCATCGGTGAAGTAGACATTGCCGAAGGGATCTGTAGTAATGCCGCGTAGATCACCGTTGAGTCCAACCGCGGTAGCCTTGCATCCATTGCCATACTTATCGGTAGCTCCGGTGCAGGCCATGGTAGAGCTGCCAACCGTAAGTCCACCGCCGGCAACGGTGGTCAGGGTATAGGGCAGCGCGATCGGCGTGCTCGGCAACGCAATCGGCGTCGGCAAGTTGACCGTAAAGGTCATAGCCGCTGAAGACGAAGACGTATACGTGTTGCTGTTGGAGGTGTACGCAGCCGAGACGTAGTCGGTGCCCACAGGCAGGTTAAAGGTGGCGGAGGCGACTCCGTTGCTCAGAGTCGTGGTAAGTAGACTGACGGCAGTGCTGCTGGTGGAGGTGGTGTAACTGAAGGCAACCGTCCCTGTCGGGGTTCCGGCCAGGGCGCTAACAGCTGCGCTGACCGTGATCGGGCGTCCCAAGGTCGTGCTGGTGGAAGTTGCCGACAAGGCTGTCGTAGTGGCGGCAGCTCCGACCGTGACAGAAGACGTCGTGGAAGTAGAGCCGGCATTCGCCGTGTCGCCACCATAAACAGCGTAGATGGTGTAGGCCGTGGCGCTTTCGGGCAAGGTAAGCGTGGCCGACGCCGTCCCCGAAGTGGCCGAGGGGGTCAAGGCCAGCGAGGCATAAGCGGAGCCGTTGACAATGAACTGCACCGTTCCGGTGGGATTGCTGCCCGTGACCGTCGCCACGACTGTAATGGGAGTGCCATAACTGATGCTACCTGGCACGCCGCTAATCGTCGTGCTTGTGGCACTCAGGCTAGTGGCAGCCGGGGTAACCGTGACCACATACGGTCCCGCGGTGCTGTAAGCTGCCCCCGACGTGCTGGGAGCATAGTTGGTGTCGCCGTAATAGGCAGCCGTGAACGTATGAGTTCCCACCGTCAATCCGGTCAAGGGAATGAAAAGAGTGTCGCCGGTTCCGGGAAGCGTCGCTGAATAAGTAGTACTGGTAAGTGCATCCGTCAGTGTAACGGTTCCAGTGGGATAGGCTGCGCCACCCACAGCCGGCGTCAGAATGACCACGGCTGTGGCCGTTTGACCCTGGAGAATGGTCTGCGGCAGACCGGCAGGGCCGGTCAACTCAGGGGCAATGTATGTGAAATTGCAAGCAGGCGGATTCAGACTCGTAGCCGTAATATTGTTGGTCACCGTGTCACTATTTGCCGACGTAGCAACAAAGCCAGCCCACGCAGAAATGAAGTTGCTGGAGACATCGCCCGGGCCATAGGTAAGCTGGGCATTGCTCTCCAACCCGGAGGCGAAGGTAGACGAGGAAAGCGCGCTGGGGAAGGTCACGTTGTCAAGCGTAACCTGCAAAGGATAGACGACCGCCGGACTTACAGAGGTGTTGTCGGCTCCCGTAAACTGCAGGGTCCCCGCGCTTGCGGTTGGGTAGTCGTTCGCAAAGACAAGGTTTTGAAGCAGGATGTTCTTGTAATCCGGCGTCATCGTCCCAGCGTTGGTGTTATACAGCGTCGTGAATTGGATGTCCCCCGCATGATCCAGGAAGCAGCCGTTAGAGTATTGAATGCCGGTGATTAGCCCGCCGCGATCGTTGGCGGCCTTGATCCTGATGCCAATCGAGTTGCTGTCGGCCGTTCCGGTAATCGAAGCGCTGCCGACATTGGCGAATCCATTGCCAGCCGCCATATTGTCATCCCAGAGCACATTGCTGACGCCATCACCGGTGTAGCTGCCGATGGACTGACCATGACCGGCGAAGAGATGATTATGGGTGACGGAAATGTTGTCCGCTGGCGTATCCGCGGCGCCAAGCGCCACATTGTCGTCGCCATCGGAAATCCAAGAACGCGTAATTGTAATGTTTGAATTTCCCGTATCGATGCCGTCCGTATTGCGCCCCGAGGTCGGCGTGATAAGTTTCACACCCCAGATCGTCGAATTGTTTGCTCCATCGCCGATATGGCGGTTGGCCGCATTTTGGATCGTGATTTTGTAAAGTGTGACGTTGGTCGCACCTCTTTCGATATTGACAAATGATGGCACCTGAGCGGCATTCGAGCTGGTATACGCCGCAGCAAGCCCCAGCCAGCTGAACCCCTGATAAGGAGAGATGGCGTTAATCAGCGGGTCTGAACTTCGTCCGTCCATTTTGCCATAACCCATGATGGCGACATTAGTCGCGGTCTTTGGAATGTCAATCATCGACTGGCACACGTATGACGCTGTGGAGATATTGCCGCACTGGTAGTTTCCTTGGACCGTGTCATAGTCCCGAGCATTCCGCGAGAAGAACAGTACGACGCCTGGATCGACCAGCAGAGTAACGTTGGATGGTATGGTCAGTGGGCCAGTAAGGAAAGCGTTGTTGCCCGAAGCGTCGGCAGAAAGCTCAATCGCCAGACCAGTGCCCGTTCCAGGATAGCCTGCCGAGCAGGCGTTCAATGCCGCCTGAATGCGCCCGCCGTCTGGGTTGGTTGCGGTGGGATTGACCAGGTTCGAATTGGTAAGGACAACGCCGGAACCATCGACTGAAGCCGGAATATCGTTGTTGACCTGGGCGATGTCCGCGTAGAGCTGCTGGCATGTGGCTGGGAATACCGGCTCAGTGACAGTCCGCAAATCGCCGGTGGCCACGGCCGTGGCTTGCGCGGTTCCTGTCACGAAGAGATAGCCATTGCTAAAGCTGAAGGTGTAGTTACTGGCCGTAAGCGAGCCAGTCGTAATGGTGATAGGAAATTCGCCGATCGAAGCGCCTGTGGCGGTCGTGGTCAGCGTGGGCGCGCCACTCAAGACGCTGGAAGTGTCCGAATTCACATAGCCACTGGTGGTGTAAGTCAAGGTGGGCAGCGTACCACCCACGACCATGCTGGCATTGCTGGCCGTAACATGAAGGACGGCGCGCGTCACGTTAACACTTGCGCCGTTCGATGTGCTGGCCGCAAAGGTCTCATCTCCAGCCGTGCTGCCGGTGCTTGCATAGCTGGCGGCTATGCTCTGATCGCCAGCAGGCACTCCCGTCAGCGAGAAGCTACAACTACTGCTGAGGCCGCTGGTCGTCGATAAGGTGCAGGTCCCCAACATCGTCGAACCTGACTGCAAGGTAACGGTGCCATCGGGCGCCTCCGTGCCGGATGCCGCGGTAACTGTAACAGAGCCATTCACAGAACCGCCATAAGTACCACTCGGCGTCGTGATGGTCAAAGATGTGGCTGTACTGATCAGGTTGGAAGCGATGTTGATGGAGTATGTCGACGATGTGCTGGAGGCAAAGTTCGAGTCACCTCCATAGACCATGGTGATGTAGTGCAATCCCGATGCAAGCGCATTGCTGCTCGCCGTTCCCGTTGTCAGATACGCTTCGCCTGCCGCATCCAGAGCGCCGTTCGCGAGCAGTGTGCAGCCAGATGAAGCTGACGTGCAGACTTGATCGGTTCCGAGACTGTCATAGAAGCTATAGCTCCCTGTCGGAGTGACACCCGCACCCGGAGTCTTTGGACGGCCCAGAATTGTGACCGATGTGCCGTAAGAGACGCCACTCAAGGCCGTTGTCGGGGCAAATGCGTTAACGCGAGCCGCCAAATCCGTTACTGGATTCCAAGTCGCCGACTGCCCGCTGGACAGATTCGCCGAGGCAATCGACTGCGAAAGGAAGTTAATCGGGTAGTACTGCGCCGCGTCCATTGCCGTCAACTGAGTATGAAGCGCATTCGACGCCTCCAAAGCACCGAGGCTATCCGATACGGTTTCACGCGAGCTGAAGCTAGTCGCACCCGAGCCTGTATTTCCGCCGACGGGCGTAACGCCGTTGATCGAAGCCGGATAAGGTGCCGTGCCTACCGCAGGATCCGTATACGCTGTTGTGTTGTACTCGCCGTAGGTCGAAGTGGGCAGATTCGTGTTGCCAGAGAACTCGATCCAGCCCACCGGGGCCACCTGGTCCACCTGAGAATCCAGCATGATCCAGGTTGAGTACGGTCCGTACGGCCGTCCATAGTAGAGTGCCGTCATGTTTGGCGCCTGCGAGAGCAGGGTGCAACCATTGCAGATATACCCGCTCAGATAGTCGCCTGAGCTTCCTGTCTGAAAGTGCTTGTTCTGCGCTTCGATTGTCTCCGTGCCCGACGCCGATCCATGGTACGTAGTGAAGAATGTCGTGTGGTCAAAAACCAGCGCCGCATCGCCAAAAACATAGTCTACGTTGCCAGAAATCTGACCATTCCACATATATTCGCGAGCTGCGGTGCAGGTCGACGAACTACAACCCTGGCTACCCGCCAGCAAAGTGTCTTGCTGACTATGAAGCTGCACGTTGTTAAGAATCGCTTGGTCGGATGTCATCCATACAGCCAGAGCCTGAGCTCCGCACAACGTGCCGGAATTGTACAGCGACTGAAGAGTCTGCTGCGATGCGAGAAGCGAACAGGTCGTTCCACCACTATAGTAGTAGCTTGCCAGATCCTGACTGTAGTCATATGTATTCTGCACCGTCAGGTACTCCGCATAGAAATTGTTTGGAGTATGTTTGCTGCTATTCATGATGCCAATGGGAGTGGCCGTACTGCCTGAACTCTCTCCCATGTAATAACTACTGGTCACGTCCAGCGTGGAGGAGCCTTGGTCGCCATTCGCGTTTGCATTTCCAGAACCATCGCCCGTCCCGAGATAGGCCGCAGCGCCGGTTGAAAATGCTCCGTCCTCTGCGGTTAGAATCACCTTGGTAGGATCGCCGCCCAATCCGCGGAGATAGACATTCGGATAGCTGATAGCGTTTTGACCTGTATAAGTCCCAGGTTTGATATAAATACTGCCCCCGGTCGTCGGCAGTGCGATTAGAGCAGCCGACAATGTGTTGTAATTTCCACTTCCGTCCGCGGCGACTACATTCGTCGATGCGCCTACACTGGCTGTTGTTGTTGCCTGTGTTACCGTGTAGTTGCTGACCGTCGTTGAAGCACTGGCAAAGTCGGTCGAATCGGTTGGGCAAAACGTGGCGTACAGCGTATACGTACCAATAGATAAATAGGTCGCCGAATTGATTGTTCCACCGTTCGTGGCCGTGCAACTCGGCGCGGCCGTGGTTGAGTAGATGAAATAGCCTGGAATGCTCGGCGTAACTGCGGCATTTAGAACGCCGGTTCCAATAGCTGCGCTTACTTGTTGCGATGTCGAGCCCGGAGCCCAACTGACTGAAGTGCCGGCCTGGCCAATTGTGAAGCTGGTCGTATTATTAACATTCCCGGTCCCTGTGAACCCGCCGGTAGTCGGATATACAACGGCAATGGTATGGGCTCCTGCTGCCAAACCGGATACTGGTACCGTAACACTCGACGAATTGGCCGTGCTTTGGACCAGGGTGTACTGCGTATAGTTTGTCGTTGAGTCAATATACACATCCACCGTGCCGACTGGATATGTCGACGCTGTACTGGCGCTGACCGTAGCCGTAAAGGTGGCTTCTGATGCCGCCGTCGAATAGGTCGGAGTTTGCTCCGCAGGGCCGGAGACAACGATGCTTGTCGGATAATTGGTTCCCTGCAACTGCCCTTGCAACGTCAGAGTACCGACAGAGCTGGAAACCATTGTCGATGAAGATGAAGACGACGCAGCCAAGTTTAGATAATCATCTACTAATGTGGTACCTGTGCCAATTAGGTCAGCCGACATCGTGCAGGCAGCGCCAGAAGACAGGCTTCCGAGTATGTTGCTGCTAAAGGCGCACCCGTTACTTGTTCCGCCGGTAATGGCAAAGTTGGTCGTATTTGAGGTGCCCGTGTATTGGCCGTACGATGCCAGGTTGCCGACATTGGTTAGCGTTGCAGTGTAAGTCGTTGAAGTGCTTGTGCCAAAGTCCTCAGTTAAGGCGTTGCGCACGACCTTGGTAAGCGTCGTCTCTCCCGCATTTGCACTGTAGACATTGCCCAGTCCATCAACGGCAAGCCCCGCAGGAGACGTGATTCCCGACAACACCGGGACCGTGGTAGAACCGGAGACTGGAATCTCAATCACCGATTCGGTCCCGGCGTCCTGTACATATACGTCACCAGCCGCGTCCACAGCCACCGCCACCGGCGTTACATTGCTCAAAAGCGTCGAGCTAGTATAGTTGTAGGCACCCGCGCTGAGACCAGGCGTGTATTTCAGCACGGCGTTTGCGCCCTTGTCGGCCACGATAATATTCCCCATGGCGTCGACCGCGAGAGAAACCGGATTATTCAGTCCGGTCACAACGGACATCTGAGTCTGCAACGTATTCGGTGTCTGCGTGAGTTTGTAGATTGAGGATCCGCCCGACTGATAGTCAGCCACATAGAGATTGCCGACCCTATCAGTCGCAATCGCCTGCGGCGTCGCCGTACCGCTGGATGGCGTGTAGGCGATGGTTGTTGCAGTATAGCTCGCAGGCGAACCCGCACCTGTAACTTGCAGTTCGTTGATTGTCTGCGTGGCGCTGCCCACAGTAAAGACATTGCCAGCGGGATCCACCGCGATCTGGCTTGGGGAACTCGGAAGGGCCGCAGATAGAGTCGAAACCACTCCGTCAATCGACTCTAGTATTGCGCCTTTTACCTTATCCATCACGTAAACATTTCCGGCTCCATCAACTGCGACCCCGGAAGCTGAAATATCAGAAAAGAGAGAAGCGGCCGTTGGCGCAATCGAGCTTGTTGCGCCGGAGGTTGTTGTGGCGCCGTTATCCACAGCCAGGGCCGAGCCGGATGCAAGGCCTGAAAGGTTAACCGTCGCAGTACTATTTGTCCAGCTTGTCGCCGATGGCAACGTAACCGTGAGCGCAGCCGAGCGTTCTCCTGGCGCCGAGGGCACTGCCGCAGCCGTCACCTTGCAATCGACCGAATTGTCGGCGTTTTGCGCGCATGAACTTGATGAAAGCGCCGTCACCGTGAGATCCGGATTGCTTGTGTGACTGGCCGTAGCGCTGCTCACAGAGCCGGTGACCGATTCCGGCAGATGCACCTCGAAGGTCTGCGTCAGCGACGTACCCAACGTCTGAGAGGCGAGCCCTTGCGCCAGGACCTTGCGCACTAGCATTCCCTTGTTGCCACTGGAGGCGCTGCCGAGGCTGGAATCGAAGATATAGAGATTCCCCTGATTATCGACCGAGACCCCGGCTGCTGAAAACTGGGAATTTGCGGCCGGACAGCCGTCACTATATGCGCTCAGCGAGGTCTGCGTCTGGCCGGTACCACAAACAACTCCTGCAGCCACATCCGTTCCGGATGCCATAAGCGTCCGGATATAGCCTGTATAGATGTCGTAGAAGTAGATGGTTCCGCCATTGGAGACATAGACGTGCCCCTGCGGACTGACTGTGAGCCTGCCGCTTCCCGAAGGTGATACGTTGCTGGTAGTCCCAAGAATTGGGCTCGCGCTCGGCGAAGTCGTGCCGCCTCCGGCAAGCGCATAGACGAACCCAGGCTGCGGAGTCACGCCTGAATTGTTTGCTTCAATGGCTGCAACCAGCGCCTGGCCTGCCGTCCCTGCGCCGCTAACGAAGAACACGCGAAGACCCCGATCGGGAAAGAAAAAGTTACCCGCGGCGTCGACCCCCAGGCCTGTCGTATAGCCGGAACTCGAGGTCGTAGTGCTGTACTCGAATGGGCACCCGTCGCCATAGGTGTCGGTTGCCGCGCCAGAGTAGGTTGAACTGTTGGTCGTGACCGAACAAGTCTGAGTCTTTGTGGTCGCAGCGCCTCCACATGCGGTTGTATAAGTTGCATAGCAGGCGGCGTTGTCCTGCGTATTGATAATCGTGTAAAAGTAGCCCACGGTCAGTGAGGAATAGTACACACTTAAAGCCGCATATAGCGGGTTGTTCCCGCTGAAATAGCTGGAGGTAAGAGGTCCAAGAATCACGCGGTATCGCGAGGTATTCGTATCTGCAAAGAAGACATTGCCATACTTGTCCGCCGCAATACCGCGCGGGCTGGCCAATAAACCGCCCGAAGTTGCGCTGCATGTCGAACCAACAACCACGGCTGGTTGATTGGAAAGTCCAATCATCGAAGTGGAGCTTGCAGCCGAGCTGCCACCAATAGTCGGCACGCAGCCGGCCAGCAATTCCATGTAGCCGACCTGCGACGCGGAACAGAGCGGCGAGGCGGCCCGGCAGAGGACGTGCAGCAAGCCGTCGCCATAGCCCGCCAGCAATATATTGCCATAGGGATCCACCGAGATACCGCGCTGGTTCTTTACCACGGTTTGCGTAGCCGCCAGGCAACCGTCCCCTGCCGAGGTCTGTGCGCCAGCGCAGATGGTGCCATTGCCAGCGGCGACTGTCATGATTCCGGTTGCCTGATCGACACGGTGAACAATGGAATTCTGATCATCGTCCACAAAGACAGTTCCCATCGAATCCACGATTGCATTGCTGTAGTCTTTCGATGCAAAAATCGCATTGGCCGCAAGACAATTGTCCCCATAGACATCGGAAGAAACCACTCCCGCCGGCAGGTTGGGACACTGCGTACCCTTTGTACCCGCCATCGGCGCCACGCCGCCCAGGGTGGTCATCGTGTAAGGCAATGCAACTGGTGACTGTGCTATGGCAACGAATACGCTAAGCCAGCAAATGATTGCGGCTACAGATATGGAACGATAGATGCGCATGGGATAGGCTCTCCAAATAATGCTTGCCTTGATCAAGGCTTAAAACAGAACGCGGTTACCAGCTACGCGAAAGACGCAAAATCGTACGTCACAATTGAAATCTCGCAACTCAAAAGCGTTTTGGCACAGTCTCATTCATCCGAAGCAGTCCTGTATTAAGAAGACAGAAAGGGAGAAACACCTTTTGCCTTTGGTTGCGCCTTCTAACCTGCAGGAAGGCCGCTGCGTATAGCCATCTCGGATTTTCTGTGCATGGCGGAAGAGACATGAATAGCAAGGCCGCTCCTTGAATACACCGTCCTGCTACAGACAAGAGGCAATCTACAATGCTGAGATGCGCTACCAACATTCGCTCCATCCTTGTAAAGCATTCAAATGCTCTGGCGGCAATTTTCTGACTGCTGCCAGAAAGGACCTGCTCCAGCGTGTATTTCGCTCCAGATCAGCAAGAAAACAAAACTTTCCTAAGCAGGCGCAATCCATGAATTCCTTCAAGAGATTCTGCGTCACCATCGGCAACGTTGCCGTACAATCACTGGCAACGTTGCCGATATATCACGATTTACAAAACGAGCTAATTTTAGGCAGTCGTTTTAATTAATGTCAAGATTTATTTTGCTCGCAAGCCCAAGTGCTTTATTTTGAAGGAATATTTGCCATCAAATTCGGCGCAGATCGGCAACTTTCATTAACGATACATTTGAGGAGCAAGCAAGTCGGTGCACATTCGAGATGGTTGTAAGAGCTAGTGGAAACAGTTTCCGGATAGGAAGATAGTGGCTGCCGCAACACATCTGATCGATCAGGCGTGCAGGGATGCAAGCGCTGCGCGAGGTCCGCTTCGCTATGAATAAAAGAGTTAAGTAGCTCAGATCCAGTCCGGGTAGTCGAGAAACGGGCCTTCTACGGTAACAGTAACCTTGGAAGTTCCGGTTGCGCGACAGGGGAATCTACGCGTCACAGACACGCCAGAAAACCGAAAGCAGCTCTATGCAGATCGTTTTGCTGATTCCTTTGTGCTTTCTGGGACGTGTTAGCGTTCTCCGTCGATTCCGTGATGCATTCATGCCCGCCCGCCATCTATTTGTCGAGTTGGGCAACGCCTTGGCCCAACGTAATGTTTTCTCCGCTCACAGCATGCACGATGAAGTTATCCGTCTTCATCTGTACGTATTGAATCTTTGCCCCTCTCGTCGCGTTGATAGCAACATTGCTCAGACGGAGATTCACAATAGGAGACTCCGGGAGACCGACAATCACAGCGGCTTCCTTCGCGCCCGTCACATGAACGTTCGAGATCGTAATATCGTGAAAATGCGGCGTAAGGCGCGTCACAGGCGCGGGATCGATCGAGACTGGGATCTTCGGATAAAACTCTGTAATGAGTATCGCGGTTCCCACATCCTCCATATCGATGTCCTTGTAAGTCAAAAAGCCAATATCATTTCCACGGTCTCTGTTGGACTTGATGCGAATACCTGTCCCGGTATCTTTGAAGTGAATACGCTCAGCGCGAACCCGCTGCACGCCACCGGCCACCTCACTCCCAATGGACAGCCCGTGACCATGCAAGAAGGTACAATCCGTGATCGTGATGTCATGGCTGGGCGCGTCCGGGCCCGCGGAGTTGGGCTGGCCGCTCTTGATGGCAACATTGTCGTCGCCGGTATCGATCAGCACGTGATCGATCACCACATGGCCTGAAGAGAAGGGATCGATGCCGTCCGTGTTGTGCGATGTGGTCGGCGCAAGAACCTTCATGTTGCGAAAAACCACGTCATCGGAGTAGTAAGGCACAATTTGCCACATCGCAGAGTTCTGTGCCGTTACATTCTCCATGCGCACATGCCTGCAATGATCGAAAACAACGAGACGGGGGCGGGTATAATGCGGTTCCCTGTGGGGCCACCAGCTTTCTCCGTGCCCGTCGATGACTCCCCCGCCCTCAATCACAAGGTTCACGGCATTCTTGGCGGTCACGAAGGCTGTGCGCCCAAGCTCTCCAAATTCCTGCACTTCAGGGAAATCCTCATGATCGCTTGACGCGGCCAATGTCGTGCCCGTGGCAATTTCCACGGTGAGATTGCTCCGCAATGTCAGTGGCCCGCTGAGGAAGACCGGAGCCCCAGCCAACCGCACGGTGCCTCCCCGTTTTGCGCAATCGTCGATCGCGCGCTGGATGGCTAACGTATCCTTGGTTCGACCGTCACCGGTTGCTCCATAGAATTGGACGGCGCAAACCTTCCCCCCCGCATGCGCCTGAATAGCGCCTGCAGTGAGAGCAAGCAAGAGAAGAAACGTCTTGTTGAGCATTTCTATCACCTCGAAACAATCTAGCCGGTTGGATGAATCCATTCAATTCACTTGTTTGTGGCCCCTCGCCTATCCGTGATTGACGGGGGCCATCAAATTCGATGAACTGGAATCATCATGTCGGAATTCTGCTCGTCAAATACTCGTCAGAAAGGAGAGCGCATTTGCAAGCCATTGCGCCTGGAGAGGCGCGCTGAATTCAGGCGAACGATGAACAAGCACTGGGGTGGTTCCGACTCTACACACGAAACTCGCCGCACCAACATTGCGGTCATGATCCCGGCTGTAGCCCATAATCACCTCTGGCTCCACGCCGGAAGGTGCGCGTTCGATAAGAAGCCCATTCGCCAGTTTGCCTTGAGCCTGATAATGCACGCCAAGCACGCGATCCGTTGGCATGTTGGCAAAAGTGGGATGCTGGCGAACGAACAGCCAGTTCCCCATCCACGGTGCGCGTGTGTGTCCCACTTGGCCGCGGTAAGTAAAAGCTCCAAGCGCGGCGAGCTGTTTTGCCACGCCATCGGCCAGGAAGTCGTCTGGCACCACGGCAAGAAGTGGCGTTCCCGCCTGGACCGCCGCAAGCACCTCTGGCGCGAAACGCCCTGCGACTTCCGGCTCAGTGGTAGCGCCAGCGACCGGAGGCGCCTCCAGCCCTGTCTCTTCGCCAATCTGGCGATCCAGCTTCGACCCTGGCACCACCCCGGAAGCTACGATCGCATCGTACTTGCCTCCCGCGACAAACGGCAACACCTCTACTTCGCCGATGCTGTGCAGTTGCTTTTCCAGGCTGGTTAATGCTCCGCTCACGGCCACGCGCAGCTTGCGCCTGGAAGTGACCTTCGCCTCTCCGGCCACCCAGATCTCGCGGACGCAAGTTGCTGTTGCGGCGCCTTCGCAAATGAAGTGAAAACGATACACTCCCGGATGCAAAAGAGCGGGTGTCTTAACATCCCGCGCGATCGTATAGCTGAACTGGTCCGTTGTGCGCTTCGGCATCTCCCAACTGCTCAGCGTGGTTCGATTCTTCCCTGGATCGACCATCTCAAGGCGCAGCTTGCCGGCTGGCATTTGGCCCGTGTCATTCAGGAGGTAGAGATCGAACACGGCGCTGTCTCCCATCGCGTAGCAAAGCGCATGTTGCTTTGCTACCGGCCGTATTGGCTGCAAGCTGCTCGCAATCAGCTCTGGATTGCCCTTGAAGTTGCGAAGATTGTCCACGATGCCCGAGTGGTTCTCAATCGATGTCGACTCCCACCCGCTGATGGCGGCAAAGTCGACCTCATCGCAAATACGAATATTCTCCAGGTATTGCTGCCAGCTCTCGTAGCACTTGTCACCCAACAAGCTGAAGAACTTCTCCGAGGTTGGAAACGCCCTCCGAAATCCCCAGCGGTCGAAGAAGCGGTCGTAAGCGGCTGTGATCTCGCGGTGATCGTTCAGGTCGTAGCTGCTCCCGCTGCCGCCAAACTGCCTCGTCTCGATCTGATGGACCATCAGCGCATGATTGTCCGCAACAGCGCAGCCTTCCATCTCACCAAACTCGACCAGAGCATCCTTGAGCGGTTCCTTGTAGGTGAAGTGGTCCGCGTCCTTGTAGAAGCGGTCGTACCATTGATCCCCTGAGCCTTGATGGTTGTTCCACCATGCGCCCCATGGCTCCTTGTCAGAGCGATACATGGTCGTGCTATAGGGCGCATACCACGCCTGGGCAGCATTGCGAGGAGCAGGGCTGAACCCATCATTCAGCACGACACAGCGTGAAGGATCCTCTGCGTGCATCATGTTAATCGCCTCAATGGAGGCTGGATTCTTCAGGTCCGCGCCAAGCTCGTTCTGCAGTGTGTACTGAATGAGCGAGGGATGACTGCGAAATGCGCGCACCATATAGCGGCACTTTTCCAGCATGAATCGTTGAGAGAAGCGATCGGCCGCGTCATGCGGCGACTGCATCACGATGCCGGCGGCATTGGCCGCAACGCCCCTCGGCAACTTTCCAATCGAGAGCTTGCCGCCGCCCGGCTCCATGTATCGCAGCAATCCAAGGCGGTCATGGGCGCGGAAAACTTCTTCTTTTCCCACGTTGCGGTGAAAGTTCAGGCAGTTAAGATTCAGCCGCTTGGCTTGCGTTACTTCGCGCTCAGCCAACTCCGGAGTAGGAAAGAGACCGTTGTGTCCCCAGAAACCCCACGAGATTGAAGTATAGAGTTTGATTCTGCGTCCGTTTAAGCGAAACACTGCATCCTTGCCGAGGCCATCGGGCGCATACCATCGGAAGCCGAATCGGACGTGGCGAACGTCTGTTTCTCCTCCCGGCAAGCTTTGGGTCGCTCTCAGAATGTACAAATGCGGCGTGTTTAGATCCCACAGGCGCGCACTCGCGACTTCGAGTTTGGCTTCCGCCTGCGCTCCGTCCGGTGAAATTGATCGCGCTCCCCGTGCGGTTGCAAGAACATCTCTTGTCTGCGGATCAATAATTTCAAAACGAACCGGAGTCCTCTCCGATCCTGCCAGCTTTACCTTTGCCGTGATCGTGCGTGCATTGGGCGTGTTGAGAACCCAAATGTCCTCAATATGACTGGCCATCGGGACTGCCCGAAGCACCAAGCCTCGATCCAGGCCGCCAAATCCATGCGACCGGTAGAAATCGACCTTCCCCCAGCGAATCGTAGTTCCATCGACCCAGTCGTACCTGCCCCCTGGGTTCGTGATTCGGATTGCCAGGCGGTTGCTTCCTCCAACTTTGGAGGCCTCGGTCAGATCGCATATAAACGGAAGCTCCTCCATGATGGAGTAACCAACAAGCTTCTCATTGAGGTAGACCTCTGCGCGCATTCGGGTTCCCCGCACATCGAGCAGAATCCGCTTGCCCACCATCGATCGCGGTATATCAATGTCTTTCGAAAACCAGGAGACGCCACGATAGGCCCCGTTTTGCGGAATCGAATCGTCTGTAGCGTACCGGTATTCCTCCGGCGTATACGGCCGAAGGCCCTGGGCTCCCCAGAAATACTGCTCGACGGTGGCGGGCAATCGAACCACGCGAACCTCTGCCGCGACCGTGGAAGAGTAGAGAGCATCCCAACCGCCCGTGGGCGGATTCACCGGCAACGATGTAAGTTTGACCTCGTCAGGTAGATAGAGGTCGTCGTTCTCCCATTTCGCCGCACGGTCTAGCCAGAGGCGCCAGCCTTCGTCAGGAACAGCGAATCCGTCCTCCACAAAATTGTCGGGTGCGGCACCCTTTTGCGAGGCAAATACGCCGGTCGGCAGCGATGCGGCCACACCAAAAGCTGACGCGGTTTTCAAAAACGCGCGACGGTTCAACTGTTGAAACATCATTGCTCCTCAAATCATCCCACTCATATTATGGCATCGTTGCCAGTTCATGCAAGATGCCCTCGGCGCAAAGACCAAAACGCTCATGAACATCCTGGCGTCCATGTAAGCCTTTTCCGGGAAGTTGCGGGAGCTACGGTCTTCGGCTCTCTGCAAGTGTCCCTTCGCAATGGTGGAACCAGAATCAAGACCAAAATCATCAGAATGCGCCCGCCACCATCGCATCCCGAGCAGATCGCGGAGCAAGCCCTCAGCAGCTTCGATTGTCTGGAGTACACTTCAAATGAATTGTCACTTTTATACTTGAACTAGAAGTTCCTGGGGGCATCAATGTTCCTGAAAAACATCCAGCAGGATATCCAGATCGACAAGCATGAACAACCCGCTTACAAAGATCCTGATCATGCAGTAAACGTGCGCGTCCCGGATCGACAGGCGCGGATGAGACTGGAAGAGCAAGCCGAGGCGCACTTTTTTCTCCACGACAAAGGCGCATAAGACTTGCTCCCGCGATACCCATCTAGTACTGACGGCATTGATTTCGCTCAACTAAAGTTGGGGTTAAGCTAATGCAATACAACCAATTGTGCACTATTCCTAGCGGCAGGGAAAGCAGGTCACCTTCATGAGCGCTTCAGGCGGAAAGATTTCCGTTAAGGAAAAAGTCGGATACGCTCTGGGCGATATGGCAGCCAACTTCTTCTTCCAGGCGATGTTGGCCCTGCAACTTAGCTTCTACACAGATACGTTTGGCCTATCCCCCTCCCAGGCCGGGACGATGTTTCTAATCGTGGGACTGATCGCAGCAGTGTGCAATCCGGTCATGGGGCTCATTGCCGATCGTACCCACCATCGCTACGGTCATTTTCGCCCGTGGCTGCTATGGACGGCACTGCCGTTTGGTGTAATTGGCGTACTGACATTCACAACACCAGACTGGAGCCTTGCCGCAAAGCTTATCTACGCATGGGTTACCTATACGCTTCTGCGCCTGATCTATACGGTTAACAATGTTCCGTACATCGCTTTGACCGGCGTGATGACGGATGATCAGGAAGAGCGCACCAGTGTGGCGTCATACCGGCAAATTTTCGCCAACGCCGCCGGATTTATTATCCAGAGTTTCGCAATTCCCATGGTTTTTGTTCTGGGCGGTGGCAATAACGCTCGTGGTTATCTGCTCACGATGGCGATCTTTTCAACGATCAGCGTCACCCTCTTCCTCTTTTGCTTTTCCGTAACAAAAGAGCGCATTCAGCCTGATCCGCGCCAGAAGTCTTCTGTTGTGCAGGATCTTGGCGATTTAGCCGGAAACGGTCCATGGATCGCTCTCTTTCTGGCAACTTTGTTCTACTTTGTTGCTCTCTCGATTCGTAGCAGCGTCATGTTGCCGTACTTCAAGTATTGTGCTGGCAACCAGATTCTTTTTAGTTGGTTCAATGGCTTTGGTCTCCTGGCTCTGATTACCGGTGTAGCTTTCTCACATATGCTCACACTGCGTTTCAGTAAACGCAATGTATTCTTCTGGAGTGTCGTTCTTACAGGCCTCTTCAGCATGTCACTTCTATGGATTCCAACTTCCGCAACCGCACTCATTATCCTTTCCGAGGTGCTCAGGCAGTTATCTTCCGGATGCTCCGGCCCAGTGCTGTGGGCAATGATGGCCGATGTTGCCGACTTCGGCGAATGGAAAACCGGGCGTCGCGCCACTGCTACGGTAACATCCGCAGTCGTGTTCGCACTTTGGGTTGGGCTTGCCCTTGGCGGCGCAATGACCGGATGGATGTTTTCTTTCTTTGGCTATCAGCCGAACCTTGCTCAGACAGCACATACACTTCTTGGCATTCGCCTAATCTCTTCGCTCTGCGCAGGACTGGTCTACCTCGCCGCATCTGTATGTCTTCTTTTCTATGGCATCGACAGAAAGCAGAACATGGAAATCTCGCGCGATTTACGCGAGCGCCGTAAGTACTATATGCATCCCAATCAATCATAGAAAGGCAATCATTTTTGCTGACAAGACTTATATTCACAAACAGTGCGGGCAGACTCATTTTGAGCCTGCCCGCAATGTCGTTTCTCATTGTTTGGAACGAACGTACTGAAGTTATACCCTAGCTGGCCGAGACTGCTTCTCTGATTTGCTTGAGGGCCGGATAAATCGCGCGATAAACCTTGTATTGCTGTTGCAGTTTGTCCGACGATTGCTGCTCTGGCTTGACCACCGACGCGACATGAACGGACTGGGTGCAAGCCGCATCGACAGATGCCCAAACTCCAGCGCCGACTCCGGCCAGAATGGCTGCGCCTTGAGCCGCGCCCTCTTCCGCTGCAAGCAACGAAACGGGTTTTGCGTAAACGTCGGCCTGAATCTGACGCCAGAGCGGCGAACGCGCGCCGCCTCCGCCAAGGCGAATGTCATTTACGGGCACGCCAATTTCCGCAAAGATTGTCAGCGTATCCTTCAAGCTGAAAGCAACTCCTTCGAGAATGGCACGGACGATATGTCCGCGTCCGTGGCTGGCGGCCAGGCCAATCAATGCGCCGCGCACATCCGCATCAAGATACGGCGTGCGTTCTCCCATCAGGTAGGGTGCCCACAGAACGCCGTCGGCGCCCGCCGGAACGGCCGCAGCTTCCTGCGTGAGGCTGTCGTAAGGATCGCCCGTGGTGCCGCTGACTGCGCCAAACGTGTCACGGAACCAGCGGAAGGAAAGCCCCGCCGCCTGAGTTACTCCCATCACATGCCAGCGATCCGGAATGGCATGGCAAAAGGTGTGCAGGCGGCCGCGCGGATCAAGAAAAGGCTTGTCGGTCGCGGCAAAAACAACGCCGGAGGTTCCGATGGTTGCGCTGACATCGCCAGCCTTGACGATGCCCATGCCGATTGCGCCCGCAGCCTGATCTCCGGCTCCGGCGACAACCGGCGTGCCTTCAGCCAAACCCGTTTCGAGGGCCGCGCGCGCAGTGACTTTCCCGACTACCTGCGGCGACTCAAACAACTGCGGCAGGCAGCTCGCATCAAGATGCGTGGCGGCCAGCATCTCCTGCGACCAGCGGCGATGCGCAACATCGAGCAGAAGCGTTCCGGAGGCATCAGAGACATCCGTCGCGCGCACTCCCGTCATTTGTAGCCGGACGTAGTCCTTGGGCAGAAGGAAGGAGCGGAAGCGCTTCCAAATCTCCGGCTCATGCGTGCGAACCCACATCAGCTTGGTCAGAGTGAAGTTGGTCAGCGCGGGGTTCGAAGTCCACTCAACCAACTTCTGCTCCCCGATGGTTGCGTTCAGCTCGTCGCACTCCGCCTGGGTCCGCTGATCGCACCAGATCAGCGCCGGGCGCAGCACTTCGTCGTTCTCGTCCAGCAGAACGGCGCCGTGCATCTGGCCGGTCAAGCCAATGGCGGCGATCTCCGTTTTGGAAACTCCGCTCTCTTTGATGAGCCGGCTGAGCGCCTGCTTGCATGCGTTCCACCAGTCATGCGGATCCTGTTCGGCCCATCCGTTTTGCAGAGACGCAAACTGCGCATGTTCATGCGTCGCCGAGGCGAGCACCTCACCCTTTTCGCCGACCAGAACCGCGCGCGTTCCGCCCGTGCCTACGTCAATGCCAATGATGAAGCGTGCCATATTTGTTCACTCTTTCTTGTTGCTGGACTTTCAAACCTGGTTTCTTACTCTTCTTCTTGTCCGTGTTCTTCGCGCTCGAAATCCGGAGCCTGCTTCCTGGCGCGAACTAAAGGTTCTCCACAGCCTTCAAGGGCGTGCGCGCACACAAAGAGAACCGGCAAAAAGCCGCAAGTTGCGTAGGCAACCAGCTTGCCTCTGATGTGCATTTCATGTGGCATCGTCATTATCGGTTATCGTAAGCAGCTCCGGCAAGTAAGTATAAAAAACGATTTTTCTGGATAAAATGGACTTGCCTCTGCGATTTGTTTGGAATCCACGGAAGCATTCAGCGCCTTGTGACATTCCGAGTGTCACAAGGTGCTGAATGCTTCCGTTGCCGGAAACGGCCCGGAAACGGCAAACCGGCATATGCGAACTGCTGGTGCGTTGTGGTTTTGCCTTACTCGACGTTTTCCGCTGGGGCCAGTAGAATAGAGTCTAGTTTCCAAGCTAGGGCTAGGGAGCAACGGAGTTTACGTACACTGTCAGCTTGGTTTTGCTGCTGATTGAGCGTTGCAGCCGCCGCCATCGGCGTGGAGTGAATGAGTCCGTTTCATTGCCAGGGGCTTGTGCGTCACTTCTTAAAAGTATGTAGGTTGTTTGTTGAAAACAGGTCGCGGGAGTAGTTCAGTGGTAGAACGTCAGCTTCCCAAGCTGAATGTCGCCGGTTCGATCCCGGTCTCCCGCTCCATAGAATCAATAGTTTACAAAGAGACCCCCAAAAGCCCTGCACCATTTCTGAGCTGTCCATTTTCAAGTTTGTTCTGCCTTGTTGAAAACAAGTGGTTCATTCACTGCGATGCTTGCTCCGTTGAGTAATAAGTACAAACTGTCGTATAAAGATCACGTAATCATTAACTTGCGGGCCATCTGAGCCGAATGAATGCCAGCGCGCAGTCGCAATGGCGGATTCATCTCATTTGTCTGATTTTTATCGCATTGCCGCTGGTACAAGAGGTCTCAGGCCCAATCTCGTCTCGAATCTCTCGACCTGTTGCGCGACGAGCAATCGGCGTTCCGGTATCGATCTTGTAACGTTTAGGCGTAAATCTTCATGTAGACACTGATCTTCGCTTTTCTTCTCAATTGAATTGCGTCAGAAAGGGTTGTGGATGCAGCCCATTCTGACGCTGGAAGACCACTTTTAGAATTGACGCGAGCTATTTGATCGCCGTCACGGCAATGGAGGTTCCCTGCAGGTTCCCCTGCACCTGCACCTTCTTTCCTGCAAAGGGCGAAATGAGTCCCTTTTTGGCGCTGAGCGTATAGACTTTGTCGCCCGAAACCAGGATGTAGCTTGCCCCGGCTTTGACACATTCTTCGGTGCACTGGGCATCGGTCTTGCCTGGCATCATGTGTTTCTTCTTGCACATTGAATCACTAATGACGCCGGTGAAGGTTTGCGATGCTGCATAGGCGACCTGCATTGCGGGCGTGAGCAAGGTAAACAGAACGGCGGCGGTGATGATCATTCTTTTCTTCATCGTTTTTCTCCTTGAGCGTTGGTTGTTAACTTGTCGGTTAGCGTCGTGCGCGGAGCAGGCATAACTCCGCACAGATAATCATCAAGATGAAAGGTTGGACTCGGTCGGCTGCATGAGGCGTTTCTGCGCCGGTTTGACCTCCCAATTCCACTTCCAGATGGCAAAGATGGGGGGATAAACCACCAACTCCATCAGGAACGAAGTGAGAATGCCTCCCAGCATCGGCGCGGCAATGCGCTTCATTACATCGGCGCCTGTGCCCACCGACCACATAATAGGCATCAATCCGAAGACCATGCAGGCCACGGTCATCACCTTGGGACGCAACCGCTTCACGGCGCCACGCACAATCGCCTCGCGCAGATCGTCCCATCCATGAATGCCGCCATTCTGTATGGCTTCGTTATAGGCCAGGTCCAGATAAAGCAGCATGAAGACGGCGGTTTCCGCATCGACGCCAAGCAGCGCGATCAGGCCCACCCACACCGCGATGCTCATGTTGTAGTGCAGCAGATAGAGCATCCATACGGCGCCGATGGCTGAAAAAGGAACGGCCAGCAGAATGATCGCGGTCTTCACCGCCGAGCCGGTATTGAAGTAGAGTAGCAACATCACAATGAAGAGGGTAATCGGCACCACCAGCTTCAGCCGCTCCGTAACGCGCTGCATAAATTCGTATTGTCCGCTCCAGATAAGTTGGTAGCCGGTTGGAACTCTGACTCTTTCGGCGACAGCCTGTTTTGCATCTCTGAGATAACTGCCAATATCGCGTCCTGTAACATCAACATAGACATACCCACTTAGTCGGCCGTTTTCGTCGCGGATCATTCCCGGCCCGCTCTTCATGCGGATCTCGGCGATCTCCCCGAGCGGAATCTGCGCGCCGGAGGGTGTGGCCACCAGCACGCGCCGCAGAGAGTCAATATCGCTGCGGTAATCGCGCAGATAGCGCACGTTGACCGTATAGCGCTCCCGGCCTTCAATGGTGGTGGTCATCGTATCGCCTCCGATCGCCGAAGTTACAACATTCTCCGCGTCATCGATGGTAAGTCCGTAGCGTGCCAATTGGTCGCGCTTGAGATCGAAGTCAAGAAAGAATCCGCCGCTGGTGCGCTCGGCAAAGACACTCGCGGTTCCAGGCACATTCTTCAAAGCACTTTCGATTTGCGCGCCGATCTGCTGAATCTGATCGAGATCGGCTCCTTGCACCTTGATGCCGAGCGGGGTGCGAATGCCCGTGGAAAGCATATCGGTACGCGCTTTGATCGGCATCGTCCACGCGTTCGAAACGCCGGGAATTTGCAATGCTTCGTTCAATCCGCCGGGTCCATAAATCAGCTCTTGCGTGCTGATATGGTCGGGCCAAATCGTTCGCAACGCGGGCCAGATCCATTGCGGCATTCGCTTCGTGTACCAGCGCTCAATCTTGGGCCATTGATCCTGAGTCTTGAGCACGACAGTCGTTTCCATCATTGAGTAAGGCGCGGGATCCGTGGCGCTTTCGGCGCGTCCTGCCTTGCCGAAGACTCTCTCCACCTCGGGAAAGCTGCTTAGTATCTTGTCTTGCTCTTCAAGCAGCCGCGTCGCCTCGGCGACCGAGATACCGGGAAGCGTCGAGGGCATATAGAGAAGCGTTCCCTCATCGAGCGGAGGCATGAATTCCGAACCAAGCTTGAAGTAGACCGGGATGGTGAAAGCCATTGCCAGCAACGCCAAACAGACGGTGAGCCAGCGATGATTGAGCACAAATTCAACCACCGGATGATAAAGCTTCATCATCGGGCGGCTGATAGGATGGTCTTCCTCGCTGTGGATCTTGCCGACATAGATTGCATTGACGATTCTGGCCAGCCAACGCGGGCGAAAGTGAAGCTCATCGATGCGCGAAAAAAGAATGCGCAGCAGCGCCGGCGCAAGCGTGATCGAAAGCAGCGCGGCAATTGCCATGGAAAAGTTCTTGGTGAAGGCCAGAGGCTTGAAGAGACGGCCCTCTTGCCCTTCAAGAGTAAAGACGGGAAGAAAACCAACTGCAATGACCAGCAGTGCAAAGAAGCTCGGTCCTGCGACCTCTTTGACCGCCGCCAACACCACGGCATGAGAAGGCCCAGGTCGTCCTGCCGCCTCCCACTGCTCCAGCTTCTTGTGTGTCTGCTCGACAAGCACAACTGAAGCATCGACCAGTGCGCCGATCGCTACGGCAATGCCGCCCAGAGACATGATGTTAGCCGTCATTCCTGACAGTTGAATGGGAATAAAAGCCAAAATCACCGTGACAGGAATGATCAGAATAGGAACCAGCGCGCTACGCAAGTGCCAGAGAAAGATCAGTACGATGATGCTGACGATGACCAGCTCTTCGATCAGAGTGTGCCTGAGATTCTCAACCGCGCGATCGATCAATTCGGAACGATCATACGTGGGAACGATCTTTACGCCCGCGGGCAGCGTCGGTTCGATCTCTCTGATTTTCTCTTTGGTGCGCTCGATAACTTTTTCTGCGTTCTCGCCAAAGCGCATGATAACTACGCCGCCTACTGCTTCGCCTTTTCCGTCGAGGTCGGCGACGCCGCGGCGCAGATCGGGTCCAAAGGCTACAGTGGCTACGTCGCGCACCAGCACAGGAGTTCCAGTCTGCGCATTATACGAGACGAAGATATTGTCGATGTCGTCGAGCGAGCGAATATAGCCGCGTCCACGCACCATATATTCGCGCCCGGTGAACTCGACTAACCGTCCGCCTACATCATTGTTCGATTTCTGCACCGCATCGCTGACTGTTTGGATGGGGATTCTGTAGGCAAGCAATTTATTCGGATCGACGTTTACCTGATACTGGCGCACGAAACCGCCGACCGGCGCAACCTCGGCCACGCCCGGAACCGTCTGCAGCGCATAGCGCATATACCAGTCCTGGTAAGTGCGCAGTTGCTCGATGCTACAGCGGCCGGTGGTGTCGACCAATGCATATTGATAAATCCATCCCACCGCAGTAACATCCTTGGCCAGTTCGACGTTGACGCCCTTGGGCAGCCTCTGCGTGATTGCATTCATGTACTCGAGCGTGCGCGAACGCGCCCAATAAATGTCGGTGCCTTCGTCGAAGACGATATAGATGTAGGAGTACCCGAAGTCGGAGTAGGCGCGCACATCCTTAACCTTGGGCAGTCCCAGCAAGGCCGAGGCAATGGGGTACGCGACCTGATCTTCCATGATCTCTGGGCTGCGATCCCACTTGGCGTAGACGATCACCTGGGTCTCGGAAAGATCGGGAATCGCATCCAGCTTGGTTTCGCGCATCGAACGCCAACCCAGCAGAACGGCGACAAGCGCGAGCAGCAGGACCAGGTATCGGTTCTTGTCGCTGAACTCGATGATTCTATCGATCATGGCGCTTCTCCTCAGTGTTGTGTGGGGCTCTGCGCGCCTTTGAGGCGGCTCTCGGAATCAATGAGAAAGTTACCTGAAGTTACAACGGTTTCACCTGCCTTCAATCCGGAAAGAATGATAACCTGATCGTCAACGGTTGCGCCCACTGTAACTTTGCGCGGCACAAAGATGCCTCCCGCCTGCGCCACAAAAACCTGCTGCTCGGTTCCGGAATCAACGACCGCCTCGCGCGGCACCGCGATCTGCGTGCCATAATCCACATGCACCTGCGCGTCGGCGAACATTTGCGGCTTGAGAATGTAGCCAGGGTTTGCCAGTTGCACGCGAACCTTTACTGTGCGCGTCTGCGGATCGACTGTGGGATAGATAAATGATATTTTTCCCGAGTAAGTCTTGCCGGGATAGTAACTCAGCGAAAAAGTCATGCGTTGGCCCACGCGAACATAAGGAACTTCATTTTCATAGATGTCAGCCAGAGCCCAGACACTCGACAGATTGGAGATTGTATAGAGTTCCGTGTCGGGCGTGATCGAAGCTTGTGGAAAGGCCTTGCGGTCGGTGACGAATCCGCTGACCGGCGAGTAGATTGTCATGGTGCGGCTGACCTTGCCGCTCTGATCGAGCTGACGGATCTGCTCCTCGGTAACATCCCAATAGCGGAGTCTTTGGCGCGCGGAGTCAAGCAGGGATTGCGCGCCTTGTGCGATTTCCTTGAAAGGTGCGCTGCTCAGCGTTCTATCGCCGCGCTTGGCAATCAGATACTCTTCCTCGGTAGCCACCAGATCTGGACTGTAATAAGTGAAGAGCGGCTGTCCCTTGTGCACTAACTGGGCAATCGAACTGACATAGGTACGATCAATGAAGCCGGAGACTTTGACGTGAACGTGAGAGATTCGGCTTTCATCGGCGACGACCTGCGCGGTTGTATGAATCTCGCGAGCAAGGGCTTTGCGCTCCACTAATGCGGTGCGCACTCCGGCCAGGACCTGCTTGTCCGCGGGCACGACAATTGCGCCTTGCGGCAGTTGGCCCGATGCGGCTTCATCGGCGTATTTGGGAACCAGCGCCATACCGCAATCGGGCGCGATGCCTGGCTTATCCGACTTATACGCCGGATGCATCGGATCGTACCAGTAGAGTATTTTGTGTTGCGCCAAAGATGTTACAGTGCTCGACTGAGATTGCGGCGCGGCCATCATCGGCACAAGATCCATGCCGTCGGGAGCTTTGCCTGGTTTGTCGTAGTGATTTTGCGGATTCATCGCATCGTACCAATAGAGGACGTTGCTCTTTGCCGGGGCCTGCTGCGCCGTGCTCTGCGCAAATGGCCAGCGATGCGTGGTGGCAAGATAGACCGCGCCCAAGGCGATACCGAGTAGCACAAGAGCAATTCCTTTTCTGAAGAAGCCAGCAGCGCGGCCTCCTTGATTCATATCTACATTCAGGCGCATGGTCACTTCTCCTTCGGGACGAGTTGAATCGCCGGTGTTGAGGTCGTCAGATTAGCCAGGGCATCGCTTCCCGTCAGGCTCTCAATGCGAGCCAGTGCGGTTTGATAGTCGGCTAACTGGCGATAATAGTCGGTCTCATCATCGAGCAGAGTGGTGATGTTCTCGATGACCGGTTGGATAGCGATCTTGCCGGTTTGATACGAGGCCATCGAAGACTCCAGCGCCAACGAACTCTGCGGAATCACGCCTTTTGTATAGAGGCTCATCAGCTTTTCCGCCGCCTTGGCCGTCAGATACTGCTGCCGTACGGCGAGGCGAACTTGATTCAAGCGCCCATCGCGTGTTTTTCCAGCGCTGATCAGGTTTTCGCTGGCCTCGCTGATCGCCGGATGTTGCTTCGATCTGGAAAAGATAGGCAGGTTTACGCTGAAGGTGAGGCCGTTCATGACCGGCTGATCTGCACGCTGCTGAAACATATAGCTAACACCAAGATCGGGGCGGAGCTGCTTCTCCGCGAGTGTTACGGCAAGACGGTTGCGCTCGATCTGCTTTTGATCGCCCTGCGCTTCGGCATCGTTTTCAGCAGCGAGTGCATAGAGTTGATCGAGCGATGAGGTCATTTCGACTGGTTGAACTTCTTCGGCTGGCGGCAGAGGCGACTCAGGAGCGCGCTGCATCTGCGCATTGAGCTGAGCCTGCGCCGTCGAGAGTTGCGCCTCGAGCACGATGATCCTTTCCAGCATCAGCGAAACCTCAACCTGAGCGCGCAGCACGTCGGGCTGCGCAGCCTTGCCAGCGCGATACTGAGCGGCGGCGATCTGCGCCAGTTCCTCCAGTGTCGCCTTGTTGCGATTGGCGGTCTGCAGGGCTTTGTCGTTGTAAAAATACTCGTAGTAGGCGACCTTGACTTCAGCCGTGATGCGGCGGGGAATCGCCTCATCATTGGCTTGCGCGGCCTCCACATCCTTGCTCGCGATGGCCCCTTGCAGTTTCCGTTTGCCGGGAAAAGGAAACTGCTCGGAGACCGTCACTCCGCGATAACTCGACGCATCGCGCGCCATGATGCTGAAGGGCGCTGGATTGCCCGCCCACCCCACCGCAACCGTAGGGTCGGGCAGGGCTTCGGCCGGAGCAATGCGATACTCGAGCGCCTTGATCGCGTGCCGAGCGCTTTCCGCCTCCGGGCTTTTTTCAAGCGCCTCGCGAACGACATCGTCCAGACGAAGCACCTGCGCATCAGCAGTGGGCCGATTGTCGTCGTTTTGCGACGCGGCTTTGCCTTGCGCCCATACCAGCGTTGCCGAATACGCCACCAGAAAAGCGTACAGCCACAGAGATTTCATGGTTTACTCCTCGATTGATTAGAGAAAAGGCCAGCAGTTCCCTTGCGGGAGCCGCAGTTTTTCTATCGAGAGAGCGATCAGATCTGGAAAGTGCAGAGTACGGACTGGGAGCTGCAACTGAAGGCACGGATAGGCGGTGTTCGATAGCTCTCCGACGCAAATTGCGCAAGATCAGCCTGAAGCGATACAAGATCGAGCGAGGATGCTACTGGCGCCGCGATTCTCTGCGCCTCTTGGTTCATCGCTGGCGCCGATACTTCATCGCTCGAAATGCAGTTGCACAGGGGTGCAGAAGACTCCATGGGAGTCGGAGCGAGCTCCTTCTCCGCCTGCGCATTCATCGCCGACGTGCCCATTTCCATTCCCTGGCAGCAACTTGCGCAGTGATCCCCGGCGCAACTGCTTGCAGCGCATGGCATCTCCGCGAGCACAGCCGGTGCCCACAGCAGGATGCTGAGTGCCAGGGCAACGGGTTTGGCGAAAAATCTCATTGTCGTGATGTAGATTCTATCCCAAATTGTTCCGCGAAGAACAACCGTAATCTATCTCACATGATAGCGCACTCTATTTCAGTTGGCGCATCCGCCTTCTTCGAAACAAAAAAAACGCGACCAGCCGAATAGCAGTCTCTTGCCCTAATGGGACCAAAGCGCCAGTGGAAGGGCCCAGTTTGATTCCTGAGTCGTCTGTTCATCGCAATGACATCCGATCCATCCAGCACAAAACAAATACAATCCGACTAAAGTCGGATTCGAGTGGCCTATCGGCGAGTGTAATATGCGACTCATTGGATAAGAAAGTTCTCTGCCGCGTGACAGACAGATGCGCCGGTATGGGGGCGGGCAATGAGTCCTGTCCTGGAAGTTTGAATTTGAGGAGTGCCAGATGAAAGGAATTCACATGAAGCCAGTTGCTCACAGGATTGCAATCGGAGTGACGTTTGCCCTCGTGCTGCTGTTTGGAATGACAGCCGCATGGGCGCAAAGCAATGCGGCGACGCTGACGGGGACCGTGGTGGACAAGACCGGTGCCGTCATTCCAAAAGCGAAGATTGATGTTACCGAAGAAGCATCAGGCGTGACCCGCTCGACCACAAGCGATGAGCGAGGGGTCTTCTCGCTGGTCGGTGTTCCAGTGAGCGTTTATGACGTGCAGGTGTCTGCGCCTGGATTCAATAGCCTGTTGCGCAAGGGGGTGGCGGTTCACATCAACGATCAGATCGAGCTGAAGGGCATTGTGCTGACCGTGGCCGCGACCAGCATTTCGGTGGTGGTTACAGCCGAAGCCAACGAACTGACGCCAACGACCTCGGGCGAGGTCAGCTACACCATTAGCGATACGCAATTGCACAACCTGGATATTGAAGGCCGCAGCGCCATCGAACTGCTGGGCTTGATACCGGGCGCGGCCAATACTGGCAGCTTCAACGGCGCTTATAACAGCAGTTCGGCGGGTTTCACGCAGAACTCCAGCTCCTTTACCGTCAACGGCAACCGCTTCGATCAGGTGGCGCTGGTCAGCGATGGCGCTTCGATCTCCGATCTGAATACGGCTGGTTCCGCGGCCGTTACGCCCAACGTTGACATGATCTCCGAACTGAAAGTTGAATCGGCGGCCTACTCTGCCGCGCAACCCAACGGCCCCATCGTCGTCTCCACGGAAACCAAATCGGGAGGCCGGGATTATCATGGCCTGGTCGAACTAACGGCGCGCAATCACGCTCTCAATGCCGTCGACTGGCAACAGAAGTACAACAGCCTTCCGGCTCCGCAGACCTCGCTGTTTTATCCGCAGATCCAGCTTGGCGGCCCAGTGGTGCCGAAGACCTCCAAACTGTTTTTCTTTGTGGCCAGTGAAATCTCTCAGCAGCACGTCGATCTGTCGCCGCGCAAATCGCAGGTGCCGGCCGAGGCAGGATCGCCCGGTTACACCGGCACGGGCATGGCCAACGGCGACTTTACCGACTCCGCCTATCTCAGCAAGCTTTCCAATAGCGGCAATGGCTATGTAGGCTGGCCGGTTGGCATCCAGCCGTGCAGCGGCAGCTATTGGAGCACCAGCTGCGTAAATACTGTCGGCTATGGAAGCAATTGGGGCAAGATCAGCTCGATCGACAAGGGCGGACAGATTCTGCTCAATGCGATTCCCGCGGCCAACGTCGATCCAAGTTTGCACGACGGCTATAACCTGATCACCGACTACACGGTCTCGCAGCCGCGCAATCAGGAGATCGCCAAGATCGACTACGCAATCAGCGACAACGAGCACCTGTCGCTCCGCTATAACCACGAAAACGAGAGCGTGCCTTCGCCTTACGGTCCATGGAATCAGTGGAACAATGTTCCGTATCCGGCTGCGCAGACGCAGAAGAACGCCTCCAATTCGGTCAACTTGAACCTGACCAGTGTCGTGACCCCGGCGTTGACCAATGAGGCTTCGCTCGGCTATACGCGCTTCACGCTGAAGACCGCGATTGGCGATACGAGTTCACTTTCCAGGACGGCGCTGGACTACCCTTACGGCAACCTCTTCACCACGAAAAACGATCTGCTTCCCAATGTGAGCTTCGAAAAAAACCTGGGCGGACTGTATATCGCCGGTGGCGAAGCGCCGCCGTATCTTGGCGTGCAGAATAACATCACTCTCAACGACGGACTTACGCTGCTGAAGGGCACACATCTGTTCCGCGCCGGTGTCTATGCGCAGGTGGGCCGATACAACCTGCTGACCACGGGCAACGACAACGGCTCGGTGGACACGGAAAACTATAACTCGCTGACGGGCAATGACTGGGCCGACCTGCTGATTGGCAACACCGCGTATTTTTCCCAGTCCAGCAGCAACCTGAAAGCCAACATGGCGATCAACCGTTACGACCTTTTTGCGCAGGATACCTGGAAGGCTTCGTCGAAGCTGACGCTGAACTACGGCATTCGCATGGATCATATCGGCTGGTGGTACGACAAGAACGGACACATTGCGGTCTTTGTCCCAGGTGACGACACCTCGGCAGCGACCGCGGATTACAGCAACTTCGCCGGCATGGAATCCCACTCGACGAACTCGAAGATTCCGCTGGCGGGCTCCAAGGCTCCTGGTTTCCAGTGGGCGCCTTCGGTGGGCTTTTCCTATGATCTGACCGGCTCGGGCAAGACCGTGCTGCGCGGCGGCTTCGGCACCAGCTACTATGCGGATCCAGGCAACAATGCCTATTCGGCGATCATGGCGCCGCCCAACTTCCAAGTGGTTAGTTCGTGGGCTGGCACAACGCCTTATACCCTCAAGGGCATTTCCTCACTGAGCACGACGAGCGTGCCGCCGACGGTTTGGGGCTCGGCTGCGCCGAAGGACCACCGCATGCCGGTGACCTACTCGTGGAATCTGGCGCTTTCCCACATCTTCTGGGGAGCCAACAAGGTCGAAGCCAACTACGTGGCTAACTCCAGCCACAACCTGGTGGGTTACGGCATTCAGAACGCGGTTCCCGAGGGCACCGAGACTGGTCCGTGGTACGGCACCTGGTATGACGAGCAGGCCCGTCCGTACATGAATTTTGGCGATATCTCTACGCACTTCCATAACCTGAACTCGAATTACAACGCGCTGCAATTGACCGTAACGCGGGAGAAGGGCTGGTTGAATTATTGGGGAAGCTATACCTTCGGAAAGTCGCTGGCCTATAACGCCGAGGATGCCTTTGACATGAAGCGCTGGTATGGGCCGACGCCCTTTGACCGTTCGCAGGTGGTCAGCTTTTCGTACTATCTGAATCTGCCCAGCTTTGGCAGCAAGTATCTTGGCAACCACAAACTGCTCAACGGCATTGCCGATGGCTGGAAGGTCTCCGGCCTCTTCCAGGCGATGACGGGGGGACCGATTCAGAACTCGACTTACAACGCCAACGAGTATGCCATGAGCCAGAACTCGATCAGCATCTGGGGCACGGTTTCCGCCACGGTCAATGGAAACACCAACAGCAACGTTTCGCTGACCACCAACGGCGGCGCCTTCACCGATGGCACGCCGGACGAAATCGCCGTGCCGAAGATGATCTGCGATCCGCGCAAGAATCTGGCAAAGAATCAGTACTTCAATCCAGCTTGTTTTGTCGCGCCGTCGTATCTCGCCAACGGAACCTATCGCCTGCCGTACATTCACGGGCCGGCCTACATCAACGACTCGGTTGGTCTCTTCAAGGCCTTTGCTATGGGTGGCAGCCGCAAGTTGGAAGTGCGCGGCGAGGCCTTCAACCTCTTCAACCATCCGTGGAACGAGTTCCTCCGCTATGACGACGATAGCCGAATGGACATGGGCTTCAGTGCGGCCGGCGGTGCGACCAGTTCGACTTCGGCCGGCACTACAAACAATAAAACCGGCCACCGCGAAATATCCCTGGCTGCCAAGTTCTACTTCTAACTAACCAATCTCCCGGCAGCTAACCGGAAGGCAATCGGGCAACGGAAGCAGTTAAAGTATTCTTCCGTTGCCTGAGCAGCAAATCAATGGTGAACTGACTTGCGCACTTACCCCAAGCTAACCGTTGTTCTCTTCCTGGCTTTATGCTTAACAAGCCAGGCGCGGGGACAGAGTTATGCCATTGGCGCGGACGTTTCTTACCTTGGAAAGTGCGAGCGGGATGGAATGGTTTTCAAGGAGAATGGGCAGCCCGTGGATGTGCTGGTCCTGCTACGCGAGCACCAATACAATTGGGTTAGGTTGCGCGTATTCCGCGATCCGTCCGCAAGTCCAGACAATCTTCCCAATGATCTGAATTACACGCTGGGCTTGGCCAAGCAGGCAAAGGCGCAGGGTTTTCATCTGCTGCTCGATCTGCACTATTCCGACAGTTGGGCCGATCCAGATAAGCAGACCACACCCGTGGCATGGAAGAATCTCAAGCACAAGCAGCTTGTAGATCAGGTTTTCAGCTATACACGCGACACCATTGCCGTTTTTGCCCGCGAAGGCGTCATGCCGGATATGGTCCAGGTTGGCAATGAGATTACTCATGGGATGCTATGGCCAGACGGCAAACTCCCGGATAACTTGGATTACTTCGCCGATCTGCTCAAGGCGGGCATTCGCGGCGTGGGGGCAGGGCGTGGGACACAGCCCATGCCGCGCATCATGATTCACATTGAGCGCAGCGGAGACTACGACGCTGCCGTCTGGTTCTTTGACAATCTAATCTCCCGGCATGTGCCTTTTGACGTGATTGGCCTTTCCTACTATCCACGCTGGCATGGAGGTATCGCCAAACTGCGCGGCAATCTGCATGATCTTGCGCTTCGCTACCAGCACCCCATCATCGTTGTCGAAACTGCCTATAACTGGACGCCCGGCGATTTCATTGGCAAGAAATCAGAATTTCCAGAAAGTCCGGCAGGCCAGGCGGATTTTTTGCGCGCGGTCAATGTCGCGGTCCGCTCCATTCCGCATGGGCTGGGCCAGGGCGTTTTCTGGTGGGAGCCCGCAGCTGAAGGTGTGTTGCAGGGAAAAGGTTTTTTTGACAGCGATGGAAACGCATTGCCAGTAATTGATGCGTTACGAGACAAACGCTAACAGTAAAGCAGGTTGTGACATCTCAGAACGCTTTTCCATTCTTTGTCTCTTGGATGCGTGTGTTTTGAAAGGTATAAGGTTTATGCGCCGTCTTGCAGTATCTTCATTCATTTTCGTCTTTGCGAGCTTTTTATGCGCGCAGCCTCCGGCCAACCGCTTGGTTTTCGATGCAACGGCTGCAACCTCAGCGCCTAGACCTGTTCCCACACAGCTTGGCAATGATCGCGCACGGGATGGAAGCACGCTGACCGTGAATAACCAGTACCTGATGCGAGATGGGAGGCCATGGATTCCGGTCATGGGCGAGTTCCATTATTCGCGCTATCCGGAAGCCTACTGGGAAGAAGAAATCCTCAAGATGAAAGCCAGTGGCGTTCAGGTGATTGCGACCTATGTTATCTGGATCCATCACGAAGAGATCGAAGGCCAGTTCGATTGGAGCGGCCAGCGGGATCTGCGGAGGTTTGCGCAACTCTGCGCGAAGCATGGGATGTTGCTTTACCCGCGCATCGGCCCGTGGGCCCACGGCGAGGCTCGCAATGGCGGGCTGCCGGACTGGGTGCTCAAAAACAGTGCCGTGCGTTCAAACGATCCAGTCTATCTCGCCGAAGTTAGGCAATTCTATGCACAGATTGGCCAGCAGCTTCATGGGCTGTTATGGAAGGATGGCGGTCCTGTAATCGGCATCCAGATAGAAAACGAATACGCGCTTCGTGGCCCAGGACAAGGGCGAGAACATTTGGCGACTCTTAAAAGAATGGCAATTGATGGTGGCTTGGACGTCCCGATGTATACGGTAACGGGCTGGGACAAGGCCGTGGTTCCGGAAGATCTGTTTTTGCCAGTCTATGGCGGCGGCTATCCCGATGCTCCATGGGATGAGAGCATACAGGTTCTTCCTCCGGCTGAAATCTACAACTTTCGCGTATCCAGCCGCGTGGCGGCCAACATGGGCGCTATCGGCAGTAACTCCGCAACCGTCATCCAGCACGACGCTGAACTGCGCGAGAAAACTCCCTATCTAACTGCCGAGGTAGGCGGCGGCATTGAGAACACCTATCATCGCAGACCTGTTTTGGCTACAAACGATGTTCCGGCTACCATTCCCGTCATGATTGGTTCTGGCGCTAACTTGCTGGGCTATTACATGTATCAGGGCGGAGAGAATCCAGACGGGCGTACGACCACGCTTCAGGAGTCGCAGCGCACCAAGTACCCAACCGATGTGCCGGTCAAGAGTTACGATTTTCAGGCGCCGCTCGGCGAATTCGGCGATATGCATGCAGAATTGCGGGAGTTGAAACTCGACAATTACTTTCTGGAGGATTATGGCGCGGAGTTGGCTCCCGCACGCGCTCTTCAACCGGATCCCAGGCCAAGCGGACCGGGCGACCTATCAATTCCGCGGGCCGCTGTCCGAATGAAAGGACAGAGTGGCTTTCTGTTTGTAAACAATTACATTCGCGAGCACGAACTTCCGGCATGGCCCGGCGCACAGTTCGAAATTCGAGTTGCTGGCCAGACGCTGCTTGTCCCTGCCAAGCCGATTACCATTCCCGCCAAGAGCTATTTCTACTGGCCGGTGAACCTAGACCTTGATGGCGTTGTGCTTCGCTATGCGACGGCACAACCTATTCTGAAGATACAATCCGGCGGCGCTACTTATGTCTTTTTTAAAGCTATTCAAGATATCGCTGCGGAGTTTGCCTTTGCTTCGGTCGACCGCTCGGCGATTCATGCGAGTACCGGCAGGATTTCCGAAGAAGGTGGCCTGCTGAAAGTGCGGGACGCTGCGCCTGGATTGAACTCGGCCATTACGATTCATGGAAAGAACGGCGTTATGCATCTTGTGCTGCTTAGCACCGAGCAGGCGGAAAATCTTTGGAGAGTAAGTTTCAAGGGGCATGAGCAACTGGTTCTGACCGCGGCCCAGGTTTATAGCGATGGAGAGCATCTTGTTCTGCGCCAGATCGGTCAATCGTCCTTTGAAGCCGCGTTTTTTCCTGCAGGCAAGTTCACCGCCAAAAAAGATGCAATCGAAATCGGGGCAGGCAAGCAGACGGGAATCTTTCAGACTTTGAATTGGCATGAGCCGGAGCGCACGGTCGCGCTTCAACTGGAGCAGACGCGGACTGTGGGCAAAGCTCCCTTGCCTGTGATGGGTCCGAAGGCCCCGTGGCGGCATGGTCCCGTGGTGATGACTCCAGACGAGAGCAGTTTCAGCGAGGCTGGCGAATGGAAGCTCGTGGTTCCACAACACGCGCTTGATGGACTCAGCGACTTATATCTCAATGTGCACTATCAGGGCGATCAGGCGCGTTTATTGCGCGACGGCCATTTGCTCACGGACAACTTTTTCAGCGGGGTCGAGTGGCGGATCGGATTGAAGCGTTTTCTCCCTGGATTAGCCGCCGTCCCCTTGTCGCTTCAAGTTCTGCCGCTGAGCCGGAAGGCTCCCATCTTCTTTGAACCGGGCAAGGAGCCTGACTTCGGCAGTGCGGATCAGGTAGGAGCACTGACTTCGGTTGAAGCGATTCCCGAGTATGAGGTTGAGCTGTCGAGATAATTGTGCCTTGGGCAACTCTTCGCCTCAAAGGTGGATCAGCCCACGCTGCAGCGCGATGACGACAGCCTGAGTGCGGTCGCTGGCGTTCAGGCGCATCAGAATGACGCTGACATGGCACTTGACGGTTGCCTCGGTGATGCCTAACTGGTTGGCAATTTCCCGATTGGATTTGCCCTTGGCCATCAGGACAAGCACCTCGCGTTCGCGGTTGCTGAGGCTGCAGTCGGGCAAGCGCGAGGCCAGCGCCTGAGACATGGACGGAGGCAGATAGCGGCCGCCGGCGTGAACTCGCTTGACTGCGTTGACCAGCATCTCCTGCGGCATTCCCTTCACCAGGTAGCCGGCGGCTCCCGCGTCGATGGCCTGGAAGATGTCTTCGTCGCCCTCGTAGGTGGTGAGGACAATAAACCGGGCTTTGGCGAACTGCTTTCGAATGCGGCGAATCGTTTCTACACCGCTAATGCCGGGCAGCCGCAAATCCATAAGGGTGATGTCGGGAAGATGTTGCGCGTATAAGGTGACGGCTTCTTCGCCGCTGCCGGCTTCCGCCACCATTTCCATCTCTTTGCTGGAGGCAAGCAGCGCCGCAAGTCCCACGCGCATGATGGGGTGATCATCGACAATGAGAATTCGAATCGGAGGCATGAGCAGCCTAATTATAGTGCTTTGAGCGCAGCCTTGGCCGGCTCGATGCGGAGACCTGAATGATCATGCGGCGATCATGGCGCGGGGAATCTCTAATCGGATTTTGGTTCCTTTGGCGGGGGTGCTCTCAATCTCGAATTTTCCGTTGAAGCGGTGAATTCGCTCCTGCATGCCGCTCAGGCCAAAGTGCTCGCTGGAAAATGCTTTTGCGGTGTCGAAGCCGCGTCCGTTGTCCTTGATTGTCAATGAAAGCGACTCATCCGCATAGCAAAGCTCCACGTCGATCTGTTGCGCGTGTCCGTGCAAGATCGCATTAAACGTCGCTTCACGGGTCACCATCATCAACTCATGCTCAGCCGGCAGACTGAGGGCAAAAGCTTTTCCGAGAATGCGATAGGCCATCTTCACGCCATGTTCGCGGTCAATCCGCTCGGCCATGCGCTGGAGTGCAGTCGCGAGATCGATAGGCCCGTGCTCCTCGCCGCGCAAGTTCCACACGGCTTGACGAGCCTCGTCCGCGGTCGCGCGAATTTGCGTTGCGGCATAGTCAATCAAATGCGCTCTGGATTCGCTGTCATCGACATCGCAGCTTGATGCGGCCTCCAGCAGCGCGGAAACGCTCACGCAGCCTTGGATGAGAGTGTCGTGCATCTCGCGCGCCAGCCGCGTCCGCTCGGCCAGCACGGCCTTGAAGCGGTCGTGGATCTGCTTCACCCGCATCTGATACGCGGAAACCGAAAGCAATGCAACCAGCAGCACGCAGAGCGCGATAAACCAGGGCGTCCGGTAAAAATAGGGCCGCTTGACTAATCCGATTGAGGCTCGGGTTGCATGTTCCGGATGATCGGTTTCCCAAGCCTCCACCAGAAATGTGTAACTGCCGGCGGGAAGATTCGTATAGGTTGCCAGCCGCTGCTGCGCGCCGGCGTAGGTCCAGTTCCGGTCATACCCGGCCAGCTTGTAGCGGAAGCGCAGCCCTTCCTGCGAGCGCAGCAGAACCGGCCCGTAGGCAATCTCAACCCGGTCGCTGCCAGCATCCAGACGCAGCTTTTCCGCCAAAGGCGCCGGCCGGCCATCCACCGTGACCGCGTCAATATTCAAGTTGAAAATAAAGGGGCGCTCCAGTTCATTTGGGCGAATGCTCCACAGTCCCTGACTGGTGGGAAACCATGCTTCGCCGGAATTGGTGAGAGCGCCGGCCGGTTGCGTTCCGCCGTAAAACTGCGCCGTCTTGCCGCCTTCGTTGGCGCGGAAGATGCGCAGGGAAAGCGGCTGGTCCTTGTTCGTAATCTGGGCATCGAGCTCGGCGCGGTTTAGCAGCATCACGCCGGAAGGACCGCTAAACCAGAAATGCCCCTGCTTGTCCTCAAGAATGCTATAGATGCTGTCACTGGCCAGTCCGTTGGCCGTGGTGAAGTGCGAGAGCTGGCCATTGCGGTAGCGGTAGAGCCCATGGGCGCGCGTGCCGATCCACATTCCGCCATCCGCATCCTGATGCAGCGCCCAGATCTTTTCGTCATGGAGCGCCGCGGTCATCGCATCGTGAACAAACGCTCCATTTCTGTACTGGCTCAGCCCATGCTCCGTGCCAATCCAGATGGTTCCATCCCGATCCTGCAGCAGCGCGCGGATGCTGTTGTAGGCCAGACCATTCTGCGTCGTGAAGTTATGAAATACGCCGTGGTCCAGATGACTCACGCCGTTATCAAAGCCGATCCAGAGGCTGCCGTCGCGGGACTCAAGAAAGGCGCGCACAAAGTTGTTCGCCAGCCCCTCGCGCGTGGTGAAGTGCTTCGTTCCGTGGGAAGAAAGATGGTAGACGCCGCTGCCGTCGGTCCCGATCCAGAGCGATCCGTCGCGACTGCGCAGCAGGTTGCGGACCCGCACGTCGCCGAGCGCGGGAAATCGAAATGGCGTGGCGCGGCCGCCTTGCAGATGCACAAGCTGATTGGAGGCGGCCCACAGCGTGCCGTCCGCATCCAGAGCAACGGTGCCGAAGTCCGAATCGGCTGCCTCGGGCAGGGCCAGGACGCGCACCGGCGTCCGGCTCAGGCGCATCATGCCAGCCTGGGTTCCAATCCAGAGGTTCTGGCTGGAATCGGCAAAGATGGAGAGCACGGTGTTGCTGACTAGCGGAGCGGGCGCTTTCAGGCGCGTAACGCGGACCCCGCTGATTTTGAAGATTCCCTCGCCGATTGAGCCGGCCCACAATTCCCCATTGGGCGCTTGGCGCAGGGAGCGAATGGTGCCGAAGACTCCGGCCATCGGCTCGAAGCGATTCTGCCCGGGTTGCAGCCGGTAGAGTCCTCCGACCGTCCCCACCCAAATC
>Ga0255356_1000226_pt1 | contig 39654 bp, 35 predicted proteins | sample HBST100metaG_FD_189944 | JGI IMG/M metagenome (GOLD analysis project Ga0255356, IMG submission 189944) | Peat soil microbial communities from Stordalen Mire, Sweden - H.B.S.T100 | ecosystem: Environmental > Terrestrial > Soil > Wetlands > Peat | place: Sweden: Norrbotten County, Stordalen Mire...
CTCATGCCCCCAGTTCCAGATCGTCCAACCGCCGCCACTTGTAGATGGCGATCGACACCACCCAGCTCAGCGCGAAGATCGCGATGATGAAGTAGCCCAGCGCGCCGAAGTTGTTGTTCAGCCGCCGTACGGCGTTCCAGAACATCCCGCCCAGGCGGAAGTGTCCGGCCAGCAGTCCCAGCGCCTCAATCCCGCCCACCACCAGCGCCACCAACACCGACACAAACGTGATCGTCAGGTTGTAATAGAGCTTGCGCACCGGCTTGATGAACGCCCATCCATACGCCCCTAGCATCAGGATGTTGTCTGTCGTGTCGATCAGCGACATCCCCGCGGCGAACAGCACCGGGAACACCAGGATCGAGTAGAGCGACAGCCCCTTCGATGCCTCCGCCGCCGCAATCCCCAACAGTCCAATCTCGGTGGCCGTGTCGAATCCCAGCCCAAACAGCACGCCCAGCGGATACATATGCCAGCTTCGCGTGATGATCCGGAACATGGGCCGGAACAGCCGCGACAGAAAGCCGCGGTCGGCCAGCAGCATGTCAAAGTCTTCATCCACGTACGGAGCCCCGCCCCTCACCCGCACAAACGCGCGATAGATCGACCGCAGCACAACCATGTTCACGAAAGCAATACCCAGCAGAAAGATCGCCGACACCAGCGTGCCCACCACGCCCCCGATCTCCCGCACCCCGTCCATGCGGTGTTGCAGCGCCAGCGCTGCCGCCGCAATCGCCGCCGACCCCAGCACCACCACCGTCGAGTGCCCCAGCGAGAACATGAACCCCACCGCCACCGGCCGCTTGCCTTCCTGCATCAGCTTGCGCGTCACGTTGTCGATGGCGGCGATGTGGTCGGCATCCACCGCGTGGCGCAACCCAAAGCTGTACGCCAGCAGCGCCGTCCCCAGCAGCAGCGGATAGTGCCGCGAGGCAAGCACCGCCCACACCCACGCACCCGCATTGAACGCCAGCAGAATTCCGTAGATTCCCACTACCTTGCCGCGGACTCCGCCCGCCGCATCGTTAAATAAACTGGAAACTCTCATTCGCTTCGTAACACGATTATAGAACCTGTATTATCGCCGCGGCCAAAGACCCCGCCCAGGACGCTCGTCCTCACGCAGCATTTATCGGGCCATCGCAATCAATGATGGTGCGCGGCTTTCAGTCCCTTGCCGGAGTTGGTCAGCACCAGTTTGCCCAGCTCCACCCCGCGCAGCGCCAACATGCGGTCCGCGATCCCCTGAAGCTCCTTGCTTCGCCCCTTCATGAGCACCACCTCCAGGCAGTAATGGTGGTCCAGATGAACATGGGTCGTCGCCAGAATCATCGCGCCCGCGGAGTGCTGAAACTCAGTCAGCTTCTCGCCCAGGTTCGGCATGTGGTGGTCGTACACCAGCGTCAGTGTCCCCACCACTGGCTTGTTGGAGTCCACCGTCTCCGCCAGCAGCGCCTCGCGGATCAGGTCGCGGATCGCCTCCGACCGGTTCTTGTACCCGCGCTTGGCGAGCAGCCGGTCGAACTCCTTCAACAGCTCCTCTTCCAGCGAAACTCCGGTCCTGCTCAGGTGTGACATCGGCTTTCACCCTCCCGATTGCAAGCGGCTGAACCGCGGCTCATGCCAGTAGTTTATCCCCATCGCCCCGCGCCCGCGCCCGTTGCTATGTGCATTCTTGCGGCAGGAGCATTACTCTTCCTTCATGTTCACCCAACGCTCGTTTGTGCTTCCCACGGCCCATCTCTCTGCCCTGAAAACATCAGCTTCCCGGACTTCAGTCGCAGCGGCTGCGCCTCGCCGAAGCGTTGCCGCGCTCTGCGTGGGAATCGTAGCGCTGGTTCTCGCTTCAGCAGGTGCCATGGCGCAGACTCCGCCTGCGCCCACGGATCCTCCGCAGTTCGGCCCATACAACGGCAGCTTCCTGGCCGACGGCCTGGGCCTTCGTATCCCCATCGCGGATGCGCGCGACCCCATCCTTCTTGCCGATTCGTCTTGGTCGCTCTTCTGCTGGTTCAAAACCACCGGGCCCGTGGTCACATTCCAACTCGTCGCCGGGGTGGGCAGCCCTGCCGCCAAGGTCGCGCGCTATCTCGCCATCGATGCCGGCAAGGTCACGCTGTGGATGGGCGAGGGCAACCAGCTCACCGGCCCCGCAAACCTCGGCCCAGGCGAGTGGCATCTGCTCGCAGCCTCGTTCGACGGCACCCGGCTTCGCCTCTTTAGCGATGGCCAGCCCGTAGCATCCGGCACGCTGTCCATCGGCAGCATCAACCCTGTGTTGCAGATGGCGCCGCCCGCAGGCCCCGGACTTGCGCCCGGCCGGCACTTTGGCGGCCAAATCGCATCCTTTACCCTGCTGCGCCGCGCTCTCTCCGGCACGGAGAACGATCAACTCTACCGGGCAAGACCGGACTTCTCTCTGGTCCAGTTCGAGGCAGGCTCGAAGCCCTGGCCATTCCAGACGCGAGGCCAGGCCGGATACCGTGCGCCCCAGCCGCCCGCCACCATGCCAACCTCGCGCGCGCCATTTTCCGCTCCAGTGGCCATCGCGCGTCCGCTCGTTGTCCCTGCGTTCACCCGGTCCGGCGACAAAGAGTGGAGCTTATCCGAGAACTGGACGATGCGCGAGGCCCCCAAGGTCGACGCCGACGGCGCGCAGATCAGCACCGCCGCGTATAACGCCTCCGACTGGATGCGCGCCACCGTTCCCGGCACCGTTCTCACCACCCTGGTCGATGACGGCGTCTATCCCGATCCCGGCTACGGCCTCAACAACCTCGCCATCCCTGAGTCGCTCAACAAACAGGACTACTGGTACCGCATCCAGTTCACTTTGACCGCATCCTTGCTCCCAGCCGCGGCACACGCCGAACTGACCTTCGAAGGCATCAACTACGCGGCGTCCGTCTGGCTCAACGGCAAGCTCCTGGGCACGATCGAGGGCGCATTCCGTCGCGGCAGCTTCGACGTCACCTCCTTGCTCAGACCGGATGAGAATAACGTCCTCGCCGTGCGCATCTCGCCGCCGCCGCACCCCGGAATCCCGCAGGAGCAGTCCATCCTCGGCGGCCCTGGCGAGAACGGCGGCGCCATGGAACTCGACGGCCCCACATTTCTCGCCACCGAGGGTTGGGACTGGATTCCCGCGGTGCGCGATCGCAACAGCGGCATCTGGCAGCCCGTCACGCTGCGCATCACGCAGGCGCTCAAGATCGGCGACGCGCAGGTCGTCACCACCTTCAAGAACCACGACACCACGCGCGCCGCCGTCGAGATCGACGTCCCGGTCACCAATCTCTCGTCAGGCCCAATCGACGCGACGCTCGCCGCTTCCATCGAAAAGATCGCCGTGCGCAAGAGCGTCACGCTGCCGCCCGGCGACAGTGTCGTCAAGCTCACTCCCGCCGAATTTCCCCAACTCAATCTCGACCACCCGCGCCTCTGGTGGCCCAATGGATACGGCAGCCCGGAGCTATACACCGTAAATCTGGCGCTGCAATCCGGCGGCTCCATCTCCGACACCAAAGACGTGCGCTTCGGCGTGCGCGAGATCAGCTACGAACTCAGCCTGCTCGACAGCTCCGGCCACCTGCGCCGCGTCGAGTTCACTCCCGCCGCCGCGCGCGAGGCTGGGGCCTCCACTCCCATCGTCGATGTCAGCCACGAGGGAATGCTCGAGGTTCCGTTGCCCGAGGCCGAGGCCGCCAACATACCCGAAGAGCGCCGTGCCAATGCCACTTCGCACGTCGCGTCGCTCGTGCCCGGAGCCCAGAACTCGCCCGCAATCCAGCCACTCACCGACCTGCGCGCCGCGCCCTACCTCGTCCTCCGCGTCAACGGCGTGCGCATCGCAGCGCGCGGCGGCAACTGGGGCATGGACGACTTCCGCAAGCGCGTCTCCCGCGAACACCTCGAGCCCTTCTTCCGACTCAATCGCGACGCCGGCCTCAACATCATCCGCAACTGGGTCGGCCAAAGCACCGAGGAGACCTTCTACGAACTAGCCGACGAGTACGGCATGATGGTCTGGAACGACTTCTGGGAGTCCACCGAAAACTACAACATCGAGGCCCAGGATCCGCAGCTCTTCCTGGCCAACGCCGCCGACACCATCCAGCGCTTCCGCAACCATCCCTCCATCGTCATGTGGTGCGGCCGCAACGAGGGCGTTCCTCAGCCCATCATCAACCTCGGCCTCGACAAACTGGTGCGCACCCTCGACGGCACGCGCTACTACTCGCCCAGCTCGAATGCGGTGAATCTCGCGGGAAGCGGGCCGTATCGCTATCAGGTCCCCGCGCAATATTTCACCACGCTCAATCGCGGCTTCTCGGTCGAGACCGGCACGCCCTCAATGTCCACGCTCGAGTCCCTCCAGAGCACCATCGCGAAAGAAGACCAGTGGCCCATCGACGACGTCTGGGCCTACCACGACTGGCACCAGAGCGGGAACGGCGATGTCGCCCCCTTCATGGCTGAGATTCAGGCCGAGTTCGGCGCGCCCACCGGCCTCGAAGACTTCGAGCGCAAGGCCCAGATGCTCAACTACGTCGATCACCGCGCCATCTTCGAGGGCATGAACGCCAACCTGTGGGCGCCCAACAGCGGCCGTCTGCTCTGGATGACGCAGCCCGCGTGGCCCAGCACCATGTGGCAGATCCCCAGCTCCGACTACGACACCCAGGCCTCGTTCTACGGCGTCAAGAAGGCATGCGAGCCGCTGCACGTCCAGCTCAACCTTGCCAACTACCGCGTCGATGTAATCAACACAACCACCGCCCCGCACTCCGGCCTCACCGTCAGCGCGAAGGTCTACTCGCTGGCCAATGCGCTGCTCTTCCAGGCCACCGAGCGCAAAGACGTTGACGCCGACTCCACCGCGCCCAGCCTGCATCTGGACCTTGCGCCATACCTCGCGAACGGCATGGTTCTGGTCTCGCTCGAACTGTGCGATGCCAAGGGCGCATTGGTCTCGCAGAACCTCTACTGGCTGGGCGCGCGGCCCGCCTCCTACCGCGAACTGAACAGCCTTCCGCCCACGCAACTCAAGGCGTCGGCCACTTCAACCACCGCCGGAGACACGGTGAAGGTGACCATCCAGCTTACTAATCCCGCGTCGGTTGTCAGCTTGGAGAACAAACTGACCTTGCTCAACGCCGGCAGCAAAGATCGCATCCTGCCCGCCTACTACTCCGACAACTATGTCTCGCTGCTTCCCGGCGAGTCGCGCACCATCCAGGTGGAGTACCCATCCGCCGCAGCCCGCGGCCCCGCCCAGATCGCCCTCCGCGGCTGGAACGCAGTCCCGCAGGTCGTCTCAGTGAAGTGACGCGCGCGCTCTACGCGTAACTTCTCTGACGCTGCCCAGCACCGCCGACTGCACCATGTAGGCAGAGCGGGTCATCCCCGCCTTGCGAGCCAGCTTGTCGATTGCCTCGATCTGGCTCTCTCTTGCCGTGATGTTCACGCGCACGGTCTTCTCGGGGGCCTCTGTGCTCACCAGAAACGCAACCGCGCCCTTCATCGCCGGATCGCGCGCAAGCCGATCCAGTGTCGATGGCTCCGGCAGCGCCTCGCCATCCTCAACCATCCCGGCGATGTGTAGCGTCAGCGCCTCAACCGCCAGTTCGCGTGCCTCTTCCAGCGACTTGCCCGCCGTCACGCAACCGGGAAAGTCCGGAAAGCTCACGCCGTAGTCCGAGCGCTTGTCTTTGTGCAGATACGCGATGTACTCCATGCCACGCCTCCAACCGACGCCCTACCGCAGCTTGATTCCGGCCTGCTTCTCGATGCTCTTCAATGTTCCCAGCGGCAGATCGCGCTTGGGATGGGGTACTGTCACCCGTCCCGTCTTCGTCGCATGTTTGAACTGCTTGTGACTGCCAACCTGCGTCACCTCGAACCAACCAGCGTCTATCAGTCGACGAATCACTTCACGGCTGTTCATGCAGTTTTCCTGATTGAATTATACACACTAAATACACATGCATAGTTAGGCTGAATTCGATATTCCTCGGTCAGTGAAGATGCGTTATCGGGCCGCCAGCCGCACCGTGCTGTGCAGCGGAAGCTCCGCCGACGATCCGCCCACCTCGATCAGGAACTCGCCCGCCGGCCGCGCCCACGCGTCCTTCTCCGTCGAGTAGATGGAGAGATACAGCGGATCAACCGCAACCTCCACCGTCTGGCTTGCACCCTCTGCAAGCTGAACGCGCTTCCATCCCGCTAGCTTGCGGAAGGACTCGCCCGCCGACGTAGGCAGCGTGACGTAGACCTCGGCAATCTCGTTGCCCGCCAGCGCTCCCGTGTTGCGCAGCACGAAGCTCACGCTCATTCCATGGTTGGGGGCATCCGCATCCACCTTCAGGTTCGAGTAGGCGAAGCGCGTGTACGACAGCCCAAATCCAAACGCGAACTGCGGCTTCAGGTTCTTCTCCTGGAACCAGCGATAGCCCACCGCCATCCCCTCCACGTTGTAGTCCACGGGGAACTCCACGGGCCGTGTGCGCACCCGGTCGCGCCCTCCGCCTGCGTCCGCGCCGTTGTTGCCGGTGCTCTCCGTCAGCCCGGTGACGTGCGGATGCGGCAGATCGCTCTCCGTCGCGGCAAACGTCACCGGCAGCTTGCCCGATGGATTCACGTGCCCAAACAAAATATTCGCAATCGCCTCTCCTCCGCCGATCCCCGGATACCAGCTCTCCACGATCCCCTTCACGCGCCCCGCCCACGGCATGTTCACCGGGCCGCCGTTCTCCAGCACCACGATCGTATTCGGATTGGCCGCTGCAACCGCCCCAACCAGATCGTCCTGCTTGTCTGGCAGGCTCAGCGTCGCCGAGTCCTGCCCCTCCGTCATCCACTGGGTCACAAACACAATCGCCACCTGTGCGGATGCCGCGGCCTTCGCCGCCGCGGCCAGATCGCTGCCCGCGTCGTATGTAATCTGCGTGTCCGCAGCGGCCTGCTCACCGATATACCGCATCGGCGAGGAAGGGAAATAGATGGCCTTTCCCCAGGCGGAACTGCCCGGCCCAGGTGCGATCGCGTTGCCGCCCGGCGAATCCACCTGCGCCGATCCGCCGCCGGAGAGAACGCCCACGTCCGCGTGCCCGCCGATCACCGCAATGCTCTTGAGCTTCGCGGCAGAGAGGGGAAGAATGTCGCCGCTGTTCTGCAACAGCACAATGCTCTCTTCCTCGATCTTCTGCGCGTCGTCACGTCCGCGGAATGGATCGACCACGCTGCGCGGCATCGGCGGCTGGTCGATCACGCCGTTGACGAACATGCTGCGCACAATGCGGTGCACCATATCGTCGACGCGCGCCTGTGGCACCGTTCCGTCCAGCACGGCCTTCTTCAGAGGATCGCTGAAGAAGTTGTCGTCGCCCGGCTGGTCCATGTCGAGCCCGGCCAGCGCGGCCTTCACTGTCGAGTGTGTCCCGCCCCAGTCCGAGAGCACAAAGCCCTTGAATCCCCAGTCCTTCTTCAAAACCTGGTTCAGCGTGAAGTCGTTCTCGCACGCGTAGTCGCCGTTGATGTGGTTGTAGGAGCACATCACGCCCGCCGGATGCGCCATCGTAATGGCGATCTGGAAGGCAAGCAGGTCGGTTTCGCGCAGCGCGCGTTGGTCCAGCACGGCGTTCAGGATGTTGCGCCCCGTCTCCTGGTCGTTCACCGCGTAGTGCTTGATGTCTCCCATCACGTGGTTCGACTGCACGCCGCGCGCGACTTGGCCAACCATAATGCCAGCCAGGATCGGGTCCTCGCTTGCGTACTCGAAGTTGCGTCCATTGCGCGGCTCGCGGATCAGGTCCATACCGCCGCCAATCGACATGTTGTATCCCTGCGCGCGCAGCTCGCGGCCAATCACCGAGCCGTAGAGAAACGCCGCCTCCGGATCCCAGCTTGCGGCCATCCCGATCACCGACGGAAGCAGCGTGGCGTAGCGGCTCTCCGGTGCGGCCATCCTCACGCCCACCGCCGAGTCGGCCAGGTTGATGTCCGGCAGATGCAGCCGCGGAATCCCCGGAACAAAGCCCGCCCCGCCATTGTGTCCGGTCGCAACCGGCGCGCCCGCGCGCAGCACTCCCCAGCCCGCGCCATGCACCAACTGGATCTTCTCGTCCAGCGTCATCTCGTGGATCATCAGATCGGCGCGCGTGTCCGCATCGAGCGATTTATTCATCCAGGCCGGTGGCGGCGCGGCTGGCGTGGCCGGCGTCCTGGCTCCCTGCGCATTCGCGGCAATCGTTCCACTCAAGCCGAGCGAGAGGCACACCATCCCCACCGCGAAGATCCGAACCAACCAGGAGTTACTCATGAACGTCGTTCCTTCCCTCATAAAACCACCAGAGTCACCGTAAAGAAGTCTGTCATTCTGAGTGCAGTGAAGAATCCCCGCATTATGTTCATAGCGAGATACCCTGCACAATCCGGGAAACATCCCTGAAAATAACGAAAGAATTTCGGTAATAACTATAGCAAGTCGTCCTGCGCGGCCACTGCACGCCCGCTCCCCGCCGGAATCAACTGGGGAGAGTCAGCACGCGCTCATACGTCTCCATCGTCTGCTTCGCAATCGCGTGCCACGACTCATCGCCGAAGTCCATCGCGCGCACATTCGCCGCCAGCCGTTCGCGCAGCGCCGAATCCTGGACCAACTTAATCAGCGCCCCGGCCAGCGCATCGCAGTCCTGCGGATCAACCAGCAGCACGTTCTCCCGGTCCGTTAGCATCTCGCGAAACACCGGCAGATCGCTGGCCACAATCGCCTTGCCCATCGCCAGTCCGGTCGCCAGAGCGCCGCTGGTTGTAATCGCGCGGTAGGGATACACCACCACGTCCGCCGCGCGATACAGCGCCACCAGCTCTTCGCTTGTCACAAAGCGGAAGTGCAGCTTCACCCGCCGCAGACCAAGCCCCTTCACCTGTGCGCGAATCTCCTGCAGCAGCTCCGGCGCGCCTGTCCCTGCAATCGCCAGGCAAGCGTCTCCGCACTTCGCCTCCACCTGCTGCCACGCGCGCAGCAGCGGATCGACTCCCTTGTACGGAAAGATGATGCCCTGCCATAACACCAGCACCTTGCCCTGCTCCAGCGCAAAGCTCCGCAGCGTCTCTTCGCAGCCCGTCGCCGGAAGGTCGTAGAAGAATGGCCCATGCGGAATCACCGATATTTTTTCTTCGGGAACCCGGAACTCCGTTGCCAGCCGTGCCCGGATGGAATCCGAGTGGCAGATGATTCCGTCCACCCCCCTGTACAGCTTGTCGAACGTCGCCTTATACTCCTCGCCCGTATCGTGTGGTAGCAGGTCGTGCACGGTCAGCACAATCTTCGAGCCGCGCCTGCGGCAGTACTCCACAAACCACAGGTCCATCGGCAGCGGCGTCCTCAGCATCGGCAGGAACTGCACATGAATCACATCGGGCGGCGAAACGGAAAACCTCGCCGTCAGCGCGCACAGGTTCACCATCCCCTCCATCAGCTTCAGGATTTTGCGCGGCAGCCGTGGCAGCCGGAATCTCCCCACCACATCCAGCAGCCCCGGCTCAACCTTGATGCCGCGGTCGGAGAAGCAGCCCGGATCAAGGTAGTAAGTGATCGATCCCACCGTCAAATCCACCGGCTCCCGCAGCAGTGCCTTGCTGAGGTAAGCCGTGTAATATGGCACCGTCGCCAGCAGGTCCATCATAAAAACGCTGGGCCGCCGTCCGCGCGTGCTCACTTCGCGCCTCCTTGCGAAGCCGCGGATAATTTTGCCCGGCTTTCTCTGTTCCGCTTCACCTCTGCAATCGCCTCTTCATACACGCGCAGATAATCCTTCGTCATCCGTGCCGCGGAGTACTCCTCTTCGATCAGTTGCCGCGCCGCATCTCCCAGCCGCCTCCGTTTCGCGGGATCGCGCAACAGCTCCGCAATCCCAGCCGCCAGCAACCCCGAGTCCTGGGCCGCAACCAGTACCCCAGTGCGTCCATCCTCTACCACCGTCGGCACCGCGCCCACCGCCGTCGCCACCACCGCCAGCCCGCTCGCCATCCCCTCCAGAACCGCCATCGGCAACCCCTCCTGGCGCGACGACGACACCATCACGTCCAGCGATGCGTAAACCGATGCCATCTCCTCCCGCCGCCCCAGCAACTCCACGCTCTCGCGAATCATCAACGTATCGATCAACCGCTCCAGCTTCTCCTGGTCCGGCCCTTCGCCAACCACCACGAACCGCGTCTCTGGAAACTCAACCAGGACCTCCGCCGCCGCACGCAGAAATACATCGACTCCCTTCTCCCACGCCAGCCGCCCAACCAGTCCGACAACCAGTGCGCGCTCGGGCCTCGTGTCTTTGCGATGCGAACGAAGCGCCTCGTCGAATTGCCGCAGGTCAATCCCATTGCGAACCATGCGGATCTTCTCTTCGCGCACTCCCGCCTTCAGCAGTCTCTGCTTCACCTCGTCCGAGACAGCCACAACCCGCGCATACTTCCGCAGCACAAAGCGGTCCGCCATCCCATAAATCGATACGAATAAATCTGTGTCATACCATGTGTGGCAGGTCGAAACCAGCGGCACGCCCAGCCCGCGCAGCGCAAGGTAGACATAGATGTCCGCCTTGTAGCCGTGTGTGTGAACAACATCGGCGCCAGTTCGAGTTACTAACTCCCGAATCTTCGCAATCGCCGCCCTGTCCACCTGTCCCCTGCATGCAATCAGGTGCGACTCAAATCCTTCCTTCAATGCAATTTCATGAAGCTGTAGATTCGGATTGATGGAGTTCGAGAAGACTCCCAGCACGCACTCATGCGGCCCATCCCGCAGCGTGCGCGCCAGGTTCAGAATCACGGCCTCCGCCCCGTACATCCCGCTGCTGCTGATTATGTGCAGGACCTTCATTCCACGCCTTCCCCGCCGCCATCGGTCCCCGGCTCTTTGCGGCTCACCAATGCCCAGAGTCCCGCGTACAGTCGGTCTCCCAACAGGGCCTTCGCCGCCTCTTTCATCCGGTACCGGCGGCCCAGTCCGCGCAAGACGCGGCCATCCGGCTGAAACAGCTTCGCAATCCACTCCGGCTGCATACTTCCTGCAACATTCAGCCGACCGACCGTAGCTCCCAAAGGCAGGCTCTCAGCCCGTGGGACGGAGGTATAAACCTGCGTGTAACCTGCCTCCGCGCACGCAGCCAGCACGCGGCGATTGGCCCGACCGCCGGGTAAGGACATCGTAGTAACAGACGCCCCCAGCTTATCTTCCAAAGTAAGTCGCGACCTGCCCAGCTCAGTCTGTAACTCGGCGTCGCTGCAGTGCGTCAGCAGCTTGTGCGACCAGCCATGCGCGCCAATCGTAAACCCAGCCTCATGCAGCGACCGCACCTCCGGCCAGCCCATGTAGCCCGTCTTCTTTCCCGTCCAGCCCGCGGTAATAAAAAACCGCGCCGTCAACCCGCGCGACTGCAACAGTGGCGCGGCAATCTCAACGTCGGAACTGTGCCCATCGTCGAAGGTCAACTCAGGCCACATGTCGCAGTCCTGCGCCTCGCGCTGCCGCACAAAAAAGTCCAGATGCCGCTCGAACATTCCACTCTCGATCACATAGGAGTACCGGCTCTCGCCCGGCCGGATCTCATGGTAGAGAAGAAATAGCCTCCGCAATGGCCGCCGCGTCTTCTCCTCCGGGATGGATTCAACGCGCAAAGGCATCTCCCCACTCACGCAGCCCGTTCACACGACCCGCTCCTACAGACGGCTCATTCCGTAACCCTGGCCTCTACCAGCTCGAACAACTGCCGCGAGCGAGTGTAGATCCATGCAATCCTGCGTCCCTCGAAGGCCACGGCAGGCGCGGGAGCAGCAACCACAATGCAGCCGTTCTTCCTGGCGTGCTCCAGCGCGCCATCAAGTTCATTCGTCTCGAAACACAGATGATAAGCTCCACCGCCGCTCTTCGCCAGCATGGATTGGATCGGCGAGTCCGAACTGAGCGGCGCGATCAGTTCAATCTCCGCCACGTCCCTCGCCGTCTTGGCAAGAAACAGCACCGTCACCTTTTGAATGGGATCGTCGTATCGCCCGGACACAACCTTGTACCCAAATAAATCCGTCAGCGCCTCGGCCGCCGGCCCCAGCGAAGGCACAGCCACGCCTACATGCAGCAGCTTGAAATCCAGCCCGGCAGGCAGCTTCGGCGTCAAAGCGCGACTCCCATCTTCGCCAACTCCGCCTGCAACCGCGCCACGCTGGTCAGCTCGGGAATCCGCTGCGGATCGAACTGCACTCCATACTCCCCTTCGATGGCAAGAATCGCCTGTAAGTGCCGGAACGAGTCCCAGCTATCCAGCGTTCCCATGCTCAGTTCCGGAGTAACTCGCTCCGCGGAGATCTCGAAGATATCGGCGAGAAGTTCCCGCAGAGAATTCGGCACTTGCTCATTGCTCATCTTTCATTTCCTTCCAGTGTGATCCACTTAGGGCTAGTTATAGTAGATGCTGTCAGATCGAGTTCATAAAATACTGGGCCGGAGGAAACTCCTTCCGATGGAACAATCCTGGTAAAACCATGGTCCGAATAAAACTCCGCGCAAGGTGCATTCTTCTTCGTCGCAATATATTCACCAACCAGCCGCTTCGCGCCCGCTCGCGCCGCCTCTTCGCTAACATGCGCCAGCAGCACGCTCTCGATCCCGCGTCCGATCACGCGACACGATAATAGCAGCGAATCGATGACGCAGTCGTCCCCTTGCCTCCGCGCCAGTGCCAGCCCCACCACCCCTGCGTCGCCAAAGCGGTCGCGCACGCGCACCACCACGGCCTGCCCGCCCGCCGCGGCGGCAAACTCCTCAACCTCCGTCGCCGTGCGCCGCCGCGTCGTCAGGTTGAACTGGTTCGTCTTCGCCAGCAACTGCACCGCCCGCGCCAGCGGCGCATCCAGCGCGCTCTGAAACGTGCAAACAATCCCCAACGAAGCCAGAAACTCGTCGCGGCTGCCCGCGCTGCTTGCCAGCTCGGCCCGCTTCGCCTGCGCCCTGTACTCATCCGCGCGATGCAAATCGTCGCCGGTAACTACCGCCGCATCGAAAAACGGCTGCTCCGACAAAACCTCAACCAGCCTCCACGGCTCCCGTGCCGGCGCCTCCACCACGGCCACCTCCGGCAACTGCCGCCGCACCGCCTCGCACTCCACCGGGTTGTCATCGACAAATACAAACGAATCCAGCCCCAGGGACAGTTCCCTTGCAAGCTCGCGAATCGAGTCCGCCTTCTCGTTCCAATTAATCTTCAGCGCAACAAAGCTATCTATACTCAGTGCCAGGTCGGCCGCGCGTGCATTGAAAGCCTCGCGAACATCTTCCTCATTATTCTTGGATATGATCGCCAGCAGAATCCCCCGGCTGGATAATTGCTTCAAATATCTCTGATATTCAAGGTAACAATTCCCCGGAAATGCGCTCCCCGTGGCAATCCCCTCCGGTCCGTCTTCTCCCAGCACTCCGCCCCACAGCGTGTTATCCAGGTCCGTGCAAAGCACCTTGCGCGGCGCGCGGTACATCGTTGAGAACGTGCGCACCAGCCCGCGCGCGTAGGCCCCGAACGAATCCGCCGCCACAGCCAGCCGTGTAGCTAGAAACATCCGTGCATCGCGCCATCGCGCCCGTCCAGCGCGTGCGGCAAGCCGGTCCACATCGAAGAACACGCAGTCGGAAATCGTTCCGGCGAGCGCAGCCAGCCCCCGGTTCAGCCCTTGCACGGCATTCGTCAGGCTATGCGGCAGGTTCGCCTCTCCCACGTCGCCCAGCGAGGTGCAATCCGGAACCACAAGTCCCTGAAGCAATATCCGCGCCGTGCTTCCCGCGCGATAGCTCCTCAGCAGTTGCGCCATCCGCCCCACGCACTCCTCGATCTCCCTCTCAACCTCCGCGCCGGCCCCGTCCGCGCACATCTCCGGCAACCGCCCCGCAATCTCCTCCATATCGAGAAGTATCAGCACTAAGTCGGGATGAAATTTCTCGAGCGAGCTATCGGAATTAAGTAACTCATCCGCATACGACCCATACCCACCCACTTCTAAGTCGAGAAGATAGTTCGCCAGCACAGCCTCCACCGCCAGCGACGCCAGAATCGGCTCCACTGTCACCGACCGCACCACATAGGTCTTCAGCCGTCGCGTCCCCAGTTGCTCCCGCAGCGCGTCTGCAATTCCTGCCAGCGCCGTAGCGCAGAACGCTACATCCGCCGGCTTGCTCGATTCCGCCATCAATCGCCGCGTCCCCGCCACCGCTCCCGCGGCATCCTGCCTCGCAGCGGCGTCCTTTATCTCGCGCCGCCGCTCCCGCCGCTCCGAGTCACTCTGCATCGCGTCTCTCCGAAGCCCCAGCCGCCGCCGTCTCCGCTGCCCGCATCACAATCCGTCCCGGAACGCCCATCACCGTCGCCCCCGCCGGAACATTGCCGATCACCAGTGTATTGGCGGCAATCTTCGCCCCATCGCCCACCTTGATCTTCCCCGCCAGCGTCGCTCCCGTCCCGACATACACATCGTCGCCCAGCACCGGCGAACCCTCGCGTCCCATCCCCGACGCGCCGATCGTCACCCTATGCGCCAGGTCGCATCTCCGCCCCAGCACCGCCCCGGGATTGATGTGGACTCCGCCAATGTGCCCAATATACAGTCCCCCCCCGATCGTCGCCTGCGCGTCGATGCACATCTCCATCGCCACCTCGCACCATTTGTTCGCCGCATAGCTCACCACCTTCAGCGGCCAGCGAACCAGAGCCGTCGGTCTCGCCACCTCCAGCCAGTTCCCCAGCCGGTAGCAGGCAATCGCCCACACCGCCGGCTCCAGCCACAATTCCTTCCCGTGGTATCCCTTGGCCCGGTATCGCGCAATGTCCTCGCCAAACGCACCCATGTCCCGTCCCTTGTCTCCAGCCTAACCCCTCGCCCCATCTCTGCTACGACTATAACGGCAATCGCGTTTTGTTTGACATGCCACCTTTGTTTGTCATTCCGCAGCCCCCTTGCTTGTCATTCCCCCCTTGCTTGTCATTCCCCCCTTGCTTGTCATTCCCCCCATGAGTCGTCATTCTGGCGTAGCCAGAATCTCCGTATTTGCTCTTATGCTTGTCATTCCGTAGCGTAGCGGAGGAATCTGCTTCTGTCTTTCGCTTGTGATTCTGAGCGTAGCGAAGAATCCCCGCATTTGTACTTTGCCCGCCACTCCCCCTTCGCCGCCCTCCGTGCTACCCTGATCCCCAATGGCCCCGCGCCTCGTCGAACTCCGCCGCGTCCTCAAAAACACTGGCTTTTCGCCCAAGGAGACCTACTCCTAGAAGATGACAAACGAAAGCATAAAGGCTCGCACCCACGTCACTTCGACGGCGAACAATGGAGGCGTTGGAAATTGTGCTCTTTGCCTGACTCAGCGCCCCCTCGCCAGAAGCCACATAGTACCGGCTTTCGTCGGACGGTATCTCAAAGAGACTTCCGCGACAGGCTACATGCGTGGTGTCGAACCAAACAAGCGAATGCAAGACTTGCCAACCCGACGCCTTCTTTGCGCTGAATGCGAACAGCGATTCTCTGCATTAGAAAGGGCGTTTAGTAACAAGTATTTCTCTCATCTGCAAAGTGATCGTTTTAGAGAACTGGAATATGACGGCGATCTTTATCGCTTCGCTATCAGCCTGAGTTGGAGATGCATCGTCTCCGACAGAGACCTGTTGGCCAAGGATGCGCCCCAGCACCTGAAGCAGGTGAATCAGATACTGGAACAGTGGCGGCTCTATCTGCTCGGAATACACCGCAGAATCCCAACCGAGGCCCATCTCTTTGTTTTCGCTGGTATTCCTCTCAGTTCTCCGAAGGACTCACATCCCAAATCCCTCCATTACCTACTGCGCGCTGTTGATATGACACCGATGTTTAGTCAACGTTCTCTCGCAAGCTACGTTAAACTGATACGCTCGCTGTTTTTCACACCGATTATCCCAAACAAAGCACACGGATGGAAGAACACCCGCATCCACCAAGAAGGCGGCAAGCTAATCAACCCTCAAATTGTGACGAACGCCAGATTTGGATCTTTTCTCACTTCAAGAGTCGAGGGCGCATTCAAAACGCCCCTTTCTGAAAAACAGGCTGATCGAATCGACGACGCCATGCGCCGAAATCCATCACGCGTCCTTCAATCGGAATCAATTGAAGTATGGCTAGCAAGCCTCGATCAGCGGAGAAGCTCATAACTTCCCGCCAGATCATCTTCTCTGTCAAGGGCCTGGTGCCCTATTCATCGCGCATTAGCTATGAGTGGGCATTCGCGCGAAGAGCGAATCCAGTCCCTCATAACCTTGTCAAGAAAAATCGCGCAACTCACTCCATCAAAACGAGATAAACCGACAAACTCGTCTCCCCAACCTGCTACAATTGAATAGGGGGCTTCTGTCTATCTGTTCGTCTGTTCAGTCGGCGCAGCGCAATCATCGCCGATAGAGCATAAGCGCATTATTATGAAGACTTTACAAAATAAGCAGCCTGGAATCAAGACTTTACAGGCCAAGTCCAGACAAGTCCAGACCTGTACAGACCGAAGTCCAGACTTAACATGCCTTTTTTGAATACTTTGAGACTTTTTCGCACACAAAGGAGAACGCGCGGCACCGGCGCAACCGAACCCGCCCGGATCTTCGCTTTTACTGACCACTTACCACTGACCACTTACCGCTGTCTCCTCGCCTTTTATACGTCTCGCGCGCTAAGCACGAGCTTAACTTGCATTTTTTGAATACTTTACGCTATTCGCGCAGGGGGGGTACTAGCTACAACATCGGCAGCAGTCGGGCCTCGACCATTCGCAGATCGTCCTCCGTATCGACGCCGATGGTGTCGTGCTCGGTGGCTTCGACGTAGATGGCGAGCCCGTTTTCCAGGAAGCGGAGCTGCTCCAGCCGCTCGGCGCGTTCCAGCCCGCTCGGGGGCAGCGTGGGGAAGAGGTTGAGCGCGCGCTTGCGGTAGGCGTAGAGCCCGATGTGCTTCCAGTATTGCGGCACCGGGTTGGTGGCGTCGCGGTGGAAGGGAATTGCGGCGCGGGAGAAGTAGAGCGCGCGTCCGTCGGCGGCGGTGACCACCTTGACGGCGTTGGGGTTGGCGATGTTCTCTTCCGTGCAGCGGACCTTGAGAGTGGACACATCGACCTCGGCCCGCGCGAAGGGCCGCAGCAGCGCAATGATGTGTTCCGGCCGCAGCAGCGGCTCGTCGCCCTGGATGTTGACGTAGACATCCGCGTCGATAAGTTGCGCGACGGCATGAACGCGGTCGGTCCCGCTGGCGAGATTCGCCGCGGTCAGCTCGACAGCGCACCCAATCCGCCGGCAGAACTCCGCGACCTCCTCCGAGTCGGTCGCAACCAGCACTCGGTCGAGTTGAGGACACGCTCGCGCGGCTTCCACCACCCAGGCCAGCAGCGGGCGACCAGCGACCTCGCGCAACACCTTGCGCGGCAGCCGGGTCGAGGCCAGCCGGGCCGGAATGACGCCGAGAGTGCGCAGGGGAGGGTTCATCATGTGGTGGGTCAAGCGATGCAGCGAGTGCTATGCGACCGGATAAGCATGGCTCGCGGCTTCACTCGCTGTGCCGTTTCAAGTATCATAGCTAAGTTGTGCTTTTGAGTCCCGTAGATGGGGCTCGGGCGCGATTCCTGCCCTTTTGCAGCCCATTTTTACACTTGGCGGTGTAGCTCAGGTGGTTAGAGCGACGGACTCATAACCCGTAGGTCGACAGTTCGATTCTGTCCACCGCCACCAGTTTCATCCACATGGAGGCATCTCCGGCACGAACCGGGAAGACTTGTTGTGCAGGAAAGGCGCGATCGGCGAATTAGGCCGGTTCGGCTGCCAGCTCGTCGAGCAGGCTTGCGGCGCGGGTCACGTTATCGACCCCGAAGACCACGATCTCCTGCGTCGATCCCTGCTCCAGTCCGCAGTAGGAGTAGTCGATGTTGATCTTGCCAGCGCCCAGCCGCGAGGCAGCTCGGCCCAGCTCGCCGGGACGGTGCGCAACCCGGACAATAGCGACCTCCGTCTCCTCGAAGATCATGCTCAGGCCGCCCAGCACCGCGCGGGCTCCGGCCACATCGTCCACCAGGAACCGGGTCAGGCTCTCGCCCTCCTCGACATAGGACTGAAAGGCCAGGATGTTGACTCCCCGCTCCGCCAGAGCGAGAAAGCACTTTCCCAGCGCGCCCGGCTTGTCCTCAATGGTTACCGTAAACTCCTTGCCCTTCGGCATGTGGCTAGACTCCCTTCGATCCCCAGATCGCGACCAACAGCAATGCGGTCTTTATCATACTGTTCCAGCGGTGCAACTCTCAATGGCAAGGCATCTCTGCGTTATCGAGCCGATTGATCGGGACGAGTTGGCGGATAGTCCGGTTTGGAGCTTGTCTCCGCGAAGGACTCGTCGGGAGCGGTCGCCGGCCAGCCAATAATCACCAGGAAGACATCGAGGACGAAGAGCGCGATGGCGAGATCGTTGAAGACCGTCGCCTGATGGGGGTTTGGCCAGAACTGGTTGGCCGACCAGAAGAGAAAGGCGGCGGCCAGCAGGGCCGCCTTGAGCCACTCCCTGAGCGGCGGCCGATGCATGATTTGGTACAGGAGGTACGCGAGTGCAATCAGGGCGAGCGGAGCTGCTTCGACGTAGCCATGGATTTCGGCAGGAAGAAGCGCCGGGAAGACGTCGCAGGCGAGCAGCACCGCAACGCAGACCATCGTGACGACCCCCAGAAGGACTGGGACCGCTCTGTGGTCTGGATCGACACGGGTGTACATGGAGTTAAGGGTATCGTAAAACTGCGGAGGCATGGCCTTATGCGAAGTGTGCCGATTCGCGGCGCGCGCGGCGGCGGTATATGATTTGGCTATCGGGTTGCGGTCGGGGTGCGTCTAAACCTGACTGGTGACCGGGGAAGTCCGGAGTTGGCGGAAGAGACCGGCCCCGTGGAGATGCTGCGAAATATGCCTAAGATTCCGAAGATTCTGCTGCTCGCGGTGTCGGTTGCCCTGGTGCTGACGGTTTTTCTGGGGGTGAACTCCAACGGCGTGAGTGCTGCTGCGTCGGGGCAGGACGGTGCCTATCGCCAGATCAATGTGTACAGCGAGGTGCTGCACCACATCCAGACGGACTATGTGACGGACCCCAACATCCCAGCGGTGACCAACGGCGCGCTGCGCGGGCTGCTGGAGTCGCTGGATGTGGATTCCAGCTACCTGACGCCAGAGGAGTACAAGACATATAAGGCGGACGGCGGTGGGACTGGGAACGGCAAGGCGCAGGTGGGAATCAACGTCTCGAAGAGGTGGTTGGGAGGGTGGTATTTCGCTGTTGTAGTGTCGGTGGTCCCTGGAAGCGCGGCGGACAAGGCCGGGCTGGTGGATGGCGACATCCTGGAGGCGATCGAAGGCCAGGACACGCGCGAGATCTCGCTGGCCATGATCCGGCTGATGCTGGAGGGCGCGCCGGGCAGCACACTGACGGTTGGCGTAGTGCGCTCCAGCAGGAGCGAGCCGGACAAGATCTCCATGACGCGCAGTTTGCAGGCACCGCCTCCGGTCGGGGAGTCGCTGTATGAGAACGCGTCGATCCTCTACCTGAAGCCGGAGGTCCTGGACCACGACCACGTCTCGGAGGTGGAGACCAAGCTGAAGGGAATGCAGAAGGCAGGCAACAAGAAGGTGCTACTGGACCTGCGCGATGCGGCGGCGGGCGATATGGCGGAGGCGGTGCGGCTGGCCAACTTCCTGCTGAAGAGTGGGACCATCGCGACGCTGGAGGGGCAGAAGTTCCCCAAACAGGTGTTTACGGCCGACCCGGCCAAGACCATCCAGGCAACGGCACCCGTGGTGGTGCTGGTGAATCGCGGGACCGCGGGACCGGCGGAGCTGGTGGCCGCCGCGCTGGAGGACAACAAGCGCGCCGACGTGGTGGGCGAGAGGACCTTCGGCGAAGGCACACAGCAGAAGACCTTCGAACTGACCGATGGCGCGGCACTGATCCTGTCGGTGGCCAAGTACGAGTCGCCCGACGGCAAGAAGCTACAGGACGACGGCGTGACGCCGGATGTTCTGGTGGCCTCCGGGCTGGAAGACCAGGCTGGCGTGGACGAGGAGGAAGCGCCGCAGACCGCAGCCCCCGTGCCCGTGGTGAAGAAGCCCGGAGCGCAGGTGGATGAGCCGCTGACCAAGGCCCTCGACCTTCTCAAGAACAAGCCGGCTTAGGCCAGAGCTGGATTGGAGACGCGTCTGCATGACCCCAATCGTCAAGGATCCAATCAGGACTTGTCTGGATTCGGCGGCTTAGAGTTGGCAGCCTCCGACTTCTGTAGCTCCTCGACGTCCGCCAAGTCGCGGCGACGCCCAAGCGCTAGCTTATTGCGGATCAAATCTTCGACCGAGATATAGCGAACCGGAATGTCGTCGCCGGTCATTCCGTTGACGCTGGCGTTCCATGCGGCGGCGAAGTCGATGCCCTCGATGGCCTGGAGAATATCGATTCGGCTGGGCGGGAGGCCGACCTGAAAGATGGACTCCGGGTCCTGGAAATCCTTGGCAGTTACGCCCGCCAGCGGCGCTCCAAAGCGGGCCAGTGCGGCGTAGACACGGGCTGCGTTCTCCACGCTTGCGTCGATGAAGAGGTCGAGGTCCTTGGTGGCGCGTGGCTCGGTGTAATGCGAGAACGCATAGCCGCCGATGACCAGGTATCTAACGCGCTGGGCGTTGAACTCGCGCAAGAGATCGCGCTGATCCTTCTCCATGGGGCACGATGCCTTTCTGCCGGTAGAACTCACGGTACAGGTCTCTGCTCAACTCCCAGGTGGCCTCGAAGCGCTCGGCGGAGGGCCGGCTGCGCCAGTAGCGGTAGGTCTCCGCCTGCTGCTTGGCCAGATCGGTCACTTTGCGAACGGTCTTGTCCATAGAAATGCCTGCTTCCATTATACCGGGCGGCGCGGGCGAGATTTGCTCGGACGCGCGCTGTCGAAGTCGCCCAAGAGCCTGATGCGGATGCTCAGCGCGGAGGGAAACCCGCAGGCGCGCAACCTCTTCGCGATGGTCGCCTACCTGCAAAAGCTCGAAGACACCGTCCTCGAAGTCCACGCCGCCTCCGCCGCGTGAGACAGAGGCGCGATAGATGGGGCACACAGGCATCGCGGTGGCCGTTCAATTAAACCGAGAGCCTGCGGCGGATCGCCCCCGCCGCTCCAAGAATGCCTGTAGCGAGCAACCCGAATGTTCCCGGCTCAGGTACCAGACTGGGCGTCTCGCTCCCGCCGCCAGGGCTACATCCGCCGCCAATGGTGTTCGTGTCCATCGTCACCGCGCCATTGAGCGCCAGCGCATCTCCGCAAGCGATTGTGGCGCCTGTATCCAGAGTGATGCTCTGGTCGGCGGCCAGAATCCCTTCAAACGCAGATGTCGTTCCCAAGGTAGCGGAGCTGCCGACCTCCCAGTAGACGCTGTCGTTTGTCCCTTCATTGAGGATGTCCACGACCGAACCGCTGGCAGTCGTCAGTGCGCTTCCCACCTGAAAGACGATGCTCTCGTTGTCGAGTCCTTCGAAATTGAGGACAAGGACCCCGGTCAGGTCCGCCGAGGATTGGAAAGTATACACTCCATGCATCAGCGTGAGACCGCCCAAATCCTTCCCAGTCAGGTTCTCCATGGAGGAAAGCGACAATAGGGTGTTGTATCCGTTGAGGGCATCGGCCTGGGCCGTCTGGACCACGCCGCCATTGTCGTAGGTTGTACCATTGACAGTCCCAGGAGGGAAACCAGTGATGGAGGTACCAGGATATAGCCCCAGGTTCCCATTGAGGACGGTGGCCCCGGTGTTGGTGACCGCCGAGGCACCCAGAACGGCAAAATTGTTTGCCGATCCAAATGCGTTCAATTCGTCCGCCTTCAAGGACGATTCAGAGAGGGAGAATAAAAACAGAGCGAGGAAAGCAGTGGATCTTAATATTCGCATGGGGGCCTCGAAGAACCGATGCTCCATACCCTGATCCGAAATACCGCTCTATAGCCGAGTCCGAAATATCTGAGATCGATCCTGCTGTTTGGTGAGATGCGCGCGACCCGGCAGAGGATGGCACGGGATGACAAACAGGGGAGATGGCAGCAAACATTGGATGGGCAGCAAAAAGAGGGCGCCCTTTGCGGTGTGCCCTCTTTGGTTGATGCGGATGCTCAGCGCGGAGGGCAACCCGCAGGCGCGCAACCTCTTCGAGATGCTCGCCACCCTGCAAAAGATCGAAGGCACTGTCCTCGAAGTGCGCGCCGCTGCCGCCGCGTGAGACAGAGACGCGATGAATGGGGCAATCGCAGGAGTGGATTGCCGTTTGTTCGCTGTTTATTCGTCGTTTTTTCGCTTGGTGCCCCCCCCTCCCCCCCCCCGGTGTATTCTTGGTGTAAGTGAAATTGAATCAGTCGCTTGCGCGGGGAGCATGGCGCCAATGTCGTCATTGCAGATGGGTTATAGCTAAGATATTGGGAATATTCCGGTTAAGGGGAAATTGGCGGCTTTCGGGTTGAGTTTGTAAAGTGTTCATTCTATTGAGATACCTGATAATGCGTTGATTTGCAACGGCTTGCGGCGGTGCGTTAAATGCGAAGGCCCGGCGCGTTGGCCGGGTCTGTTTGTTTGATCCTGCTTTAATTATACGCCGTGGAGGGAAACTACTATGCCAAGTATTTTTCTTGGGTATGTGGTTGATGGGGTGGAAGTTAGTGGGATTTTGGGGCGTCGAGGGGCTTGACATGCGGATTTTCTGGGGTTTTTGGCAAAGAAAAATATAGCGGCGGGTTGGGGCTGAGACCCACATCTCAAAAGCGAGATGCTCACCCCAGCGAGCAACTGCGCTCGCCGGGGACCCCGAGATGTGGGGCACCCACTTCAGTGGTTGATTTCAGATCTGGGCCGCGCGCTGTCGAAGTCGCCCAAGAGCCTGATGCGGATGCTCAGCGCGGAGGGAAACCCGCAGGCGCGCAACCTCTGCGAGATGCTCGCCTGCCTGCAAAAGATTGAAGGCACCGTCCTCGAAGTCCACGCCGCTGCCGCCGCGTGAGACGGAGGCGCGAGGAATGGGGCACCCGACCATTGCGGACTAATCAAAGAGCTGTCCTCCCGCCAAGTCATACATCAGTCATGTAGGTATATATGGCTTCCAGTGTATTGCGATCATAAGGATCAACCGAGATAGAGCTGCGTAGCTCTGCGATTACCTTGTTGGTCATTTCATCTTCGGATGCGGAGTTTACCAACTGCGGTTCCGCTACCGCGAACCAAGCGAAAAAGGTTCCCATCTCGGTAGTCCAGTGCTGCGTCAGTAGAACGTAGTTCTTTATCGCAAAAATGATTACCAGCGCGAGATGCTTTGTCTTCAATGGCTCTATTTCCTCATTAGGATCAGTTTTGGCGTGTTTGAGAAAGTTTTGCCATTTGTGGTCGAGCTTAAAGAAGATCTTATGGAACTCTGGCTTGACGTGGAGCTTAATCTCTTCCCGATGCGAAAGATGGACTTTCAACGGATCACCGACTCGCGCAAGCTCGCGCTGGTAGATTTCGCTTCGCTGGTTATGGATCACATCATCTGTGACCTCCCGTGAAGCGGCGGCGAGCGTATACGAGGACAGATGATCCCTGTTCTCAAAAAATAGGCGGATTGCCGTATTGAGCTGCCGTTCTGCTGCGTCTGTTTTGGTAATCATGATCGTCGGCTTGCATCCAGTTTCATCTATTGATCGCGGCCAGTAAACTGGCCGACGGAACAGGCGCTTTTGTCATTGTGGCTTCGCTTGATGCGCCTCGAACCACTGCCGCGCCCGTTCCTGTTCCCGGGATAGAACGGCAGGCGTCAGGTGAGATGCAGCTTTGTCTCGATACTTCGCAGTGGCTTCCGTGAGTAAGGCGTCTAGTTTTCCAGCAGCCGCTAGTTTTCCAGCCGCCGCCAGATCAAGCCAAAAGTAGGCTTCCGCGTAGTCTTGGAGCACACCGTGGCCCCCGAAGTATGAATCCCCGAGGTGGTATTGCGCCTCGGCGTTGCCCTGCTCAGCCGCCCTGCTATACCATCCTGCCGCTTGAGTGTAGTTCTGGGGCACGCCTTGGCCCTTGTCGTACAAATCTCCGAGAAGGTATTGCGCCTCAGCAACACCCTGTTCAGCCGCCTTTCGCAACCACGCTGCCGCTTCGGGGTAGTCCCGAGGCACACCTAGGCCGCTGTAGTATGCCACACCAAGTTTCCCCTGAGCATCTGCGATACCTTGTTCGGACGCCTTGCGAAACCATGCCGCCGCCTGTGTGTAGTCCTGTGGTACACCTTGGCCGTGGAGGTAGGAATACCCAAGGCAGTCTTGTGCATCAGCGTTGCCTTGTTCAGCAGCCTTACGAAACCAGAAAGCGGCCTTAACATAGTCATGGGGTACACCTTGACCTTGTTCGTACATCATCCCTAGGCTCACTTGCGCAACGGCATCACCGGACTTTGCCTTCGCAAGCAGAACTGGGCCAATGCCTGTGGGTGCAGTTTGTGACTGAGCTTCCAGTTGGGTAGGGAATAAGGCAGGTGCGACTGTTGCGATCAGCGCAGATGCAAGGACAAGCGTAGTGGCGAGATGTTTCCGGTGTCTTCCCATGTCACCTCTCGAAGTCGCCACAAGCATAACACGGTTTCGTTATTTCTTCTCCCTGATTTCACGAGCGCAAAAAGAGGGCACCCTTTTGCGGGGTACCCTCTTTGATTGATACGGATGCTTGTTGTGCGGCGACCCTGAGGTTGCCGGGTTGGACTAGAGGCCCTTCTTGACGAGGAAGAGGATGAGGTCCTTGACGCGGCTGGAGTAACCCCACTCGTTGTCGTACCAGGCGATGATCTTGCCGGTGTTGCCGACAACCTTGGTCAACTTGGAGTCGAAGGTGCTCGATGCCGGGTTGCCTTTGAAGTCGGAGCTGACAAGCTCTTCATCGGTGTAGGCGAGGTAACCCTTCAGCGGGCCAGCAGCTGCGGCAGCCTTGACGGCGGCGTTGATGGTCTCGGCGGTGATCGGCTTTGCGGCGACGAAGGTGAGGTCGACGATGGAGACGTTGGGGGTAGGGACGCGGATGGCGAAGCCGTCCAGCTTGCCGGTCAGCTCGGGGATGACGAGCTTCAGGGCCTTGGCGGCTCCGGTGCTGGTCGGGATCATCGAGAGAGCGGCGGCGCGTGCGCGGCGCAGGTCCTTGTGCGGCGTGTCCAGGATGACCTGATCGTTGGTGTAGCTGTGGATGGTGGTCATGATGCCGCTGACGATGCCGAAGGTGTCGTTGAGGACCTTGGCGACGGGCGCGAGGCAGTTGGTGGTGCAGGAGGCGTTGGAGAGAATGTTGTGCTTGGCGGCGACGTACTTGTCGTCGTTGACGCCGAGGACGATGGTGAGGTCCTCGTTCTTGGCCGGGGCCGAGATGATGACCTTCTTGACGGTCTTGCCGAGGTGAGCCTTGGCCTTCTCCGCGTCGGTGAAGAAGCCGGTCGACTCGATGACGATCTGTGCGCCAACGCTGGCCCAGTCGAGCTTGGCCGGATCGCGCTCGGCGAAGACCTTGATCTTCTTGCCGTCGACGGCGATGAAGTCCTCGCCGTGGGTGATCTCGTTCTTCAGGTTGCCCAGGATGGAGTCGTACTTGAGCAGGTGGGCGAGCGTTGCCGGGGTGGTGAGGTCGTTCACGGCGACAAACTCGATGTCTGGGTTGCCAATTGCGGTGCGGAAGACGTTGCGTCCGATGCGGCCGAAGCCGTTAATGCCAACTTTTACAGCCATTTTCGCTTGCTCCTGTGGGTTTCTCTGTGAGGATTTGAGGGCCCGCGCGTGCGGTCGATTCGAACTCCCCCAACTCCTGTTGAAGATGAAATTCGTGTTTTGGTCGTCAATCCGATGCTAGCACCTGGGTTGGGGCGGTGCAACGAATTGGGCTTCAATCGGGCGTGTTGTGTGATCGAAATCACATGCGGCCTGGAAAGTGCTGGAAGGTTGAAGGGTGTTGCCCGCGGACACCCTGTGGCTACGCGGTCTGAGCGGCCTTGAATGTCTTTGAATGTGCCGGGCGGGGTGTCCGGCTTGGTGCGGCGGATTTGCCGCAGACATGCCGCTCATGTTACAAGCGACCTATGCGCAATGTGCGCGATTGGATGCGCGACATCATGAGAAGACGTTCCAGACGTGGTCCGAACGAATCGGAGTCCACGGGGAAGAGTGGGCAGGAACTGCCCTCGAATCAACAGGCTCCGCTACGGCCCGACTACCCGGATCCGTTGCCGGCCGCGCCGCCCGAACCGGTTGAGCCGGTGGGCACGGCTGCGCCAGTAGACGAGCCGGTGAAGCCGGCACGGTCTGCCCGTCCGCCGAGGCCACAGACCGCGGCGGCTGAGCCATCCGCACCGCAGAAGACGATGGTGATGGAGACGCAGCCGGACGAGATGGCTACGCCGCCCGAGGAACAGACGGCCATTTCGGCCAAGGAGCCGCGCGGCTATGTGGTGCTGGCCATCGGACTGCCCGGTTCGGGCAAGACGACGTGGTACAAGCGCCGCGGCGTCACTCCGCTCTCCAGCGACCTGCTGCGCAGCCTGCTCTTCGACGACATTACCGAACAGCGCTACCAGGGGCTGGTCTTCTCCACGCTGCGCAGTTTGCTGCGGGCGCGGCTGATCGCCAAGATGCCGTGGAACTACGTGGACGCCACCAACCTGAGTACGCACGAACGCAAGCAGTGGATCAAGATGGCCAAGAGCTTCGGCTACGAGGTGCAGGCCGTCTTCTTCGACGTGCCGCTGGCAGTGTGTCTGGAGCGGAACTCCAAGCGCGACCGCCAGGTCACCGACGAGGTGATGCACAAGATGGCCGAGCGGTTGAAGCCGCCCACCTTCAAGGAAGGCTTCGAGAAGATCACGGTGGTGCGCGTCAAGGGCCACCCCGGCACGCTTCCGGTGACCACCGGCGGCAATGAGGAGTCCTCCGCGGAGAACGAGCCGGCGGAGTAGGGGCGCGCAGAACGCCGGATTGAGCGAGGGGCCGTGCGCTTCCAATGGCTGCAAGGCGTGCTGGATCAATCGCTGAACGCGGCGCTGTTTGCGCTATTGATGATGAGCTATGTGACGCCTCCCGTGCTGATCGCAATCCTGGTGTGGAAGCGCAGAGTGTGGCGGCCGAATGTGGCTGCATGGCGTTGGAGCGTGTGGCACGTTGGACTGGTGCTGGGCGCGGTGTCGGCGGCTGTAGTGCCGATTTTTCTGCTTGGGATACAGTTTCTTTCCGCAACAGCGAAGCAGCGGTGGTTTATCGACGCGGGGATGAAAGGCATGCTCTACGCGCTCGCGATCTCTCCGGTCGCGGTAATCCTGTTCGGCTTCGGCGGCGGGCGGCAACGCTGGGTGGGAATGGTCTCCGCATCCATTTCTTTTGTTGCGCTGTTTCTCTCGCTGCTCGCAGCGAGCACCTGAGGCAGATTTCACAAGGGTGTTTCGCGCGGGTGAATTCTCCGGCGCACGAGTGGGCCACGGGTGGCGCGAAGGGGCATCTTGCATCCGCGGGTTCCCATCGGGGGCAAAACAACATATTCTGTCTGTATGCCAAAGCTCTCGATTCGCGACCTCGACCTTGCCAACAAGCGCGTGCTCATCCGCGTCGACTTCAACGTTCCGCTGAAGGATGGTGTCATCACTGACGACACGCGCATTCGCGAGACCCTGCCCACGCTGGAGTACGCGCTGCGCCACCAGGCCAAGGTCATTCTCTGCTCGCACCTGGGACGCCCCAAGGGCAAGCCGGTGGAGTCGATGAGCCTGCGCCCCGTGGCCAGGCGCCTGCGCGTGCTGCTCGACCAGGTCTTCAACGAGTCGGAGAACGTGGCCTTCTCGCCCGACTGCGTCGGCGAGGTTGCCAAGGAGATGGCGCGCGAGCTGGAGTCTGGCCAGACGCTGCTTCTGGAGAACCTGCGCTTCCACAAGGAAGAGGAGGCCAACGATCCGGCCTTCGCCAAGCAGTTGGCCGAGCTGTGCGACGTGTACGTCAACGACGCCTTCGGCAGCGCGCACCGCGCCCACGCCTCCACCGAGGGCATCACCCACTTCGTCGCGCAGTCCGCCGCCGGCCTGCTGATGGAAAAAGAGCTGAACTTCCTGGGCAAGGTGCTCACCGAGCCGGACCGTCCCTTTGTCGCCATCATTGGCGGATCGAAGATTTCAGGAAAGATCGATGTCATCGACAACCTGCTGGACAAGGCCGACACGCTGCTGATCGGCGGCGGCATGGCCTACACCTTCCTCAACGCGCTGGGCCAGGCCACCGGCAAGTCGCTGATCGAGGCCGACAAGATCGACGTCGCCAAGGCGGCGCTGGAGAAGGCCAAGGCCAAGGGCGTCAAGCTGCTGCTGCCCGTTGACCACGTTCTCGCCGACAAGTTCGACGCCGGCGCCAAGACGCAGATCTTCAGTGGCAAAGGCGCGTTCCCCGCCGACTGGATGGCGCTGGACATTGGCCCCGCGACGATCGATCTTTTTGCCAAGGAGATCGCCGACGCGCGCACCATCCTGTGGAACGGCCCGATGGGCGTCTTCGAGCTTGCACCGTTTGCCCACGGCACCAACGCCATCGCCGAGCTGGTCGCGGCGAATAGTGAAGCCACCAGCATCGTGGGCGGCGGTGACTCGGTCGCCGCAGTCAAGCAGGCCGGAGTTGCGGACAAGATCACCCACATCTCCACCGGTGGCGGAGCGTCGCTCGAATTTCTCGAAGGCAAGACCCTGCCGGGAGTGGCCGCGCTGACGGACAAATAATCTCGCGGAGTTGGCGCCCATGCAAGCTGCGTTCGCCTTTGGCAAGACGGGCCTGACGGTCACGCTTCCCGACGGGCCGCGATACTCTGTCGTCGAGGCTCGTTCAGCCGTCGCGCTGGCGGACTCCGCGGCGGCCATCGGCGCGGCGCTGGACCGTCCCATCGCATCGAAGCCGCTGGCTGAACTTGCGGCGGGGAAGCGCACCGCGGCCATCTCTGTCTGCGACATCACGCGGCCCGCGCCGAACCATCTAACGCTGCCGCCGCTGCTGGAGCGGCTGCACGCCGCGGGCATTCCCGTGGATGGAATCACGATTCTGATTGCGACCGGCCTGCACCGCTGCGCGACAGACGCGGAGATTGCGGCGCGTTACCGGGTGGTCAACCACGACGCGCGCGCGCTGGCCGACCATCGCTCGCTGGGCACGACCGCCAGCGGAACGCCGGTGTATATCGACCGCCGATTTTTGGATGCCGACCTGCACATCACGCTGGGCTTCATCGAGCCGCACTGGATGCTGGGTTTCTCCGGCGGACGCAAGCTGATCGCGCCCGGCCTGGCCGCCGAGCAGACGATCCAGGTGCTGCACTCTCCGCGCTTCATGCGCGAGCCGCTGGCCAACGAGGGATCGGTGGAGCGCAATCCGCTGCACGCCGAGCTGCTGGAGGTGGTGCGCATGGCGCGCCACGATTTCCTGCTGGACGTGGCGCTTACCCAGCAGCGCGAGATTTGCGGCGTCTTTGCCGGCGCGCCGGAGCTGGCCCACGCCGCCGGGGTTGACTTCGTTCGTTCGTCCACGATAACGCGGGTGCCTCGGTTCTTCGACGCGGCCATCGCCAGCGCCGCCGGACATCCGCTGGACCTCACCTTCTACCAGTCGCTCAAGGGCTTCCACTCCGCGCACCACATCGTCAGGCCCGGCGGCAGGATTCTGCTCCTGTGCGAGTGCGCCGAGGGGATCGGATCGCCGGAGTTCGCCGCGATGCTGCGCAGCTACGCGGGGCCGCGGCAGTTCCTGAACCAGATCGCGAGCGCGCCGGTCGTCATCGACCAGTGGCAGTTGGAGAAGATTGCGCTGGCCGGACTCAGAAACGAGATTTTTATCTACACCCCCGGCGTCTCGCCGGAGCAGATCGGCGCGCTGGGCGAGCACTGCTTCTCCGATGTGAACCAGGCCGTCGCCGCGCTGCTCGACGGCCTGCCAACAGGCGCGCGCGTCGCGCTGATTTCCGAAGGGCCCTACGCATTCGCTCAGGTGGCCGAATGAGCGCGGGCGGGGCAGGCCTGAAAGAGATTGCGCGCACGCTCTTCGAGCAGGCTCTGGATGAGTGCAGCATCGAGCGCGCCTTCGAGCGCAAGCTGCGCGTGGTCGTCGATGCGGCGGGAGCGCGGCTTTTGGTGGTGGGCGGCGAAGCGATTGCTCTTGACCGGCTGCGGCGAGTGCGTGTTGTCTCGGCGGGCAAGGCTGCGGCTGCGATGCTGAACGCGCTGCTGGCGAGGCTGCGTTTGCCAAACTCGTGCGAACTGCAAGGCGTGCTGATTGCGGCCGAGCGACCGGCGAATCTGCCCATTACAATCCAGTTCTTTCCCGGCGGCCATCCCGTGCCGAACGAGGCGTCGTTCGCCGGAGCGCGCGCCGCGCTTTCACTTCTACACGCACCCGGCGCCACCGCACCCGGCGCCACGCTCTGCATCTTCCTCATCAGCGGTGGCGCCTCCGCCATGATGGAGCTTCCGCTGGAAGCCGCGATCCCGCTCGACGACACCATTGCGTTCCATCGCGCGCTGGTGCACAGCGGCGCGTCGATTGTGGAGATGAACTGCGTTCGCAAGCACTTCTCCGCGGTGAAGGGAGGGCGGCTTGCGCTGGCCGCGGGCGCGGCGCAGACGATCTCGCTGCTGGTCTCCGACGTGCCTCCCGCGCATCTGGACGCGCTTGGCTCCGGGCCGACGATTGGCGACTCCACCACCGTTGCCCAATGCCGCGAAATTCTTGCGCGCTACAATCTCCTCGACCATCTCCCACCTTCCGTCCGCAGTTTTTTCTTGTCGCCCGATCTCCCCGAAACGCCCAAGCCAAGCGATCTGGCCGCGCGAACCTGCAAGCTGCTCGATAGCGACGATCTTGCCGAGGCCGCGCGAATTCACGCAGCCAGCCTCGGCTTCCACGCCGTCATCGACAATGCGTGCGATGACTGGAGCTATGATGCGGCTGCGGATTATCTGCTCAATCGGCTGAGGGAGCTGCGCCGCCAGCACTCGCGGGTCTGCCTGATCTCGGCGGGTGAGGTTACGGTTCACGTGACTGATTCAGCCGCGAACGCGCGTGGCGGGCGGAATCAGCACTTCGCGCTTTACCTCGCAACTCAACTCCGTCCAGACGACGGCCCACTCGCCATCCTCTCCGCTGGCTCCGACGGCATCGATGGCAACAGCGACGCGGCCGGCGCGATTGTGGATGAGCACACGATCGATCACGACGCGACTCGCAATTCTGCCCAGCACGCGCTGGCCGAGTTTGACTCGTCTTCGTGGCTGAGTGCGGTTGGAGCTACGGTTGTCACTGGGGCAACGGGACACAACCTGCGCGATCTGCGGATTCTGCTGGCGGACGATGGTTTATGAGGACTTCGTCCAGCTATGGGCTGTGAACTGTGAGCCATGAGCGTGGGCGGGGTAAACTTGAAGCATGATCGACGATCTGGAATACCGATACTCCCCGGTGCGCGAGCGGGTTCGCGAACTGCGGGAGTATCTTTGACTCGGCCCGCCTGAAGCGCGAACTGGCAGTCATCGAAGAGAAGATCGCCGACCCAACCGTGTGGGCCGATGGAGCGCGCTCGCAGCCGCTGATGCGCGAACGCAAGCGGCTCGAAACTCTCCTCGCCGACGACGCCGAACTACAGCGCCGCACCGACGACATCGAGGCCTACTTCGAGCTGGCGAAGGAAGGCGAGGCGACAGAGCCCGACCTGGAACGCGAGATTCCGGCGCTGGTGGAGTTCTCCGAGAAGCTGGAATCGAAGACCATGCTCTCCGGCGAGACCGATCCGCTGAACGCCATCGTCACCGTACACCCCGGCGCGGGCGGCACGGAGAGCCAGGACTGGGCAGAGATGCTGATGCGCATGTATCTGCGCTGGGCCGAGCGGCAGGGCTTCCGCACCACCATCCACGAGGTTCAGGACGGCGACGAGGCGGGCATCAAGTCCGCGACCTTTACCATCACCGGCGAGTTTGCCTATGGCCTGCTCAGCGGCGAGTCGGGCGTGCATCGACTGGTGCGCATCTCGCCGTTCGATTCGGCCAAGCGGCGGCATACCAGCTTCGCCAGCGTCTTTGTCTCGCCGGAGATCGACGAGACGATTGTGATCGACCTGAAGGTGGAGGACCTGCGCATCGACACCTACCGCTCCAGCGGCAAGGGCGGGCAGCATGTGAATACGACGGATTCGGCGGTGCGCTTGACGCATCTGCCGACCGGCATCGTGACCAGCTGCCAGAACGAGCGCTCGCAGTACAAGAACAAAGACCAGGCGATGAAGATGATGCGGTCGAAGCTCTACGAATACGAGTTGGACAAGAAGAAGGCCGCGTCGCGCAAGATCGAGGACTCGAAGCTGGAGATCGGCTTTGGCTCGCAGATTCGCAGTTACGTCTTGCAGCCCTATCGCATGGCCAAAGACCTGCGCACCCGCGTGGAAGTTGGCGATGTGGACCGCGTGCTCGACGGCGACCTGGAGCCCTTCATCCGCGGCTATCTGCGCATGAGGCGCGAAGGGAATTTCCCTGCGTCGATTGAAGAAGAAGACGATGCGGTGTAGTTGAGAAAGACAAGATGCAGTGGAGGGACGTGAGGATTCGGCAACCCATTCTCGCAGTACTGCTGGCGATCTTCGCTACCGCTGGAGTGAGCGCGCGCGCGCAGATTGCCGTTGCAGGCGACGGTGGCCCCGGCCCGGTGAAGGCGCAGCACCTAACCGCGGAGCTGGTCGCGCTTGGCACGGCGATTGCGCCAGGCGGAACACAGCAGGTCGGCCTGGTGCTCACGATGGAAAAGCACTGGCACGTCTACTGGATCAACCCGGGCGATTCCGGCGAGCCACCGAAGATCGCGTGGACGCTGCCCGCGGGCGTCACCGCAGGCCCGATGCAGTTTCCCATTCCGCAGCGGCTGCCGCTCGGCCCATTGATGGACTTCGGCTACGAGGACGAGGTCGCGTTTCCGGTGACGATCTCTGCCGCCTCCACACTGAGGCCGGGGCCGGTGCATCTGGACGCGCAGGTGAGCTGGCTGGTCTGCGCGCAGGTCTGCATTCCCGGCAAGGCGCATCTGGGAATCGACCTCGCGGTCCAGCCCGGAGCGCAGCAGGGGCCACTCACCGGCGCGCTCGGCAATGCTCTTTCGCTGGTTCCCAAGCCACTGCCCGCGGGCGCACAGTTTTCCGTCACCGGCGGCGCGCACCAGTTTGTGCTCACGCTGATCGACGGCAAGCGCGAGACGAATGCGGAGTTCTATCCCGATCCCACGGAAGTCGCTGCAAACGAAAATCAGCCTACCGATGCAATCGTTAATGCGGCGGAGCAGAAGATCGAACCGCAGCGCGATGGGGTGCGTCTGGTTGTGCAGCGCTCGCCCGATCTCGCAACCCTGCCCGCGACGCTGCACGGAGTCCTCAAGCTCTCCGACACGGTGGCGTACGAAGTGACCGCACCGGTTGTGCCGGGCGAGGTTGCGGCGGCAGGTGGCGGATCTGCTACAAGCACGACTGCGATTGGCGCAATCGGCCTGGCGTTTCTCGGCGGAATTCTACTCAACCTGATGCCGTGCGTCTTCCCCGTTTTGTTTCTGAAGGGGCTTGCGCTGGTGCAAGGTTCGAGTCAGAGCCGAGCGCATCTGCGCCGTCATGGGCTGTTCTACGCGCTGGGGATACTGCTCTCATTCTGGATGATAGTGGCCGTGCTGCTTGTGCTGCGTGCCACCGGAGGTCACGCGGGATGGGGCTTCCAGTTGCAGTCGCCCGTCTTTATCGCGCTGCTTGCCTCGCTGATCTTCTTCCTCGCGCTCGCGCTGGCGGGGCAGTTCGAGATCGGCCTCTCGCTCACATCCGCCGGCAGCACGTTGGTCGACAAGCCAAGGGCAGGGAAGCAGAGCTACGCGGGCAGCTTCTTCACCGGAGTGCTGGCGACCGTGGTGGCGACTCCATGCACCGCTCCGCTGATGGGCGCGGCAATCGGCTTCGCGCTGACGCAGTCGGCTGCTGTCATCTTCGCCGTCTTCACCGCGCTTGCGCTGGGACTGGCCGCTCCATATCTGCTGCTCAGTTGGCAGCCGGCGTGGGTGCGCGTGTTGCCTCGTCCGGGCGCGTGGATGGAGTTGCTGAAGCAGTTTACCGCCGTGCCGCTCTTCGCAACCGCGATCTGGCTGGCGTGGGTCTACGGCCAGTTGCACGCGAGTAGCGGCGTAGACCAGATGGCCCTGCTGCTTGCCTGCTTCCTGCTGCTGGCGATTGCGGGATGGGCGCTGGGCCGATGGCCCGCGAAGGGTGCAAGCCGAATCGCGGCGCTCGTACTGATTGCGCTGGGGCTGACCATTCCGCTCTCGCAGACGCGCCACGCGGAACGGGCCGTAACTTCGGATCAGTCAAGCGCAACGCAGCAGAACGCGGCGCAGGCAGGCGCGTCTGCTTCAAACGCAACCGCAAACGCGGCCCTCGTCTGGCAGCCATACTCCGAGCAGGCGCTCGATGCGGCGCGCGCGGCGGACCATCCGGTCTTTATCGACTTCACCGCCGCGTGGTGCCTCAGTTGCCAGTTCAACGAGCGCGCAGTGCTGCGGTCGGCGGATGTTGAATCCGCCTTGCGCGGGCACAACTTTGTGCTGCTCAAGGCCGACTGGACCAATGACGATCCCGCGATCACGCAGAAGTTGGCCTCGCTGGGCCGCGCTGGAGTGCCGACGTATGTTCTCTATCCCGCAGCCGCAAACAGCGCGCCGGATCTTCTGCCAGAGCTGCTGACCAAGGGCCTGGTGCTGGCGGCCATCGAGCGCGACGCCAAGCCGTAGTGCGCGAAGCGCCCGCGCATCGGCGTGAGTTGGAGCATTTATTTCGGCTTGCGCTTGCCCGCGCGGATGCGCGCGACCTCGTCCATGCGCTGGGCGAGCAGCTTCTCGCGGCCCTCCTGCGTTGGATGGTAGTAGCGGCGGCCGGCAAGCGACGGCGGCAGACACTCCATGTCGGCCACGCGCCCCTCCACGTTGTGCGCGTACTGATAGCCCTTGCCGTAGTCGAGCGACTTCATCAGCTTGGTGGGAGCATTGCGCAGGTGCAATGGGACAGGCTCGGCGGCGGTGGCTTCGATGTCGCCGCGTACAGCTCCGTAGGCGGTGTAGACCGCGTTCGACTTGGGCGCGAGTGCCAGGTAGACGATGGCCTGCGCCAGCGCGAGGTCGCCTTCGGGCTGGCCCAGAAAGTGCATCGCATCCTTCGCGGAGAGACACAGGTTGAGCGCCTCGGGCGCGGCCAGGCCAACGTCCTCCACCGCCATGCGCACCATGCGGCGGGCAACGTACATGGGATCTTCGCCGGCCTGTAACATGCGCCCCAGCCAGTAGAGCGAGGCGTCCACGTCGGAGTTGCGCACACTCTTGTGCAGCGCGGAGACGATGTCGTAGTGCTGCTCGCCCTTCTTGTCGTAGAGCAGCACGCGCCGCTGCAACGCCTCGGCGGCGATCTCCTTGTCGATGCGCCGGGCTGGTTCTTCGGCGGCGAGATTCGCCGCCACATCGAGCGCGTTGAGCGCATTGCGCGCGTCGCCGCTGGCGTAGGAGGCAATTGTTGCGAGAGCCTCTTCATCCGCTGCAACTCCAGACGCGCCGAGTCCGCGGGTTTTATCGCCGAGCGCGCGTTCGAGCAGCGCGACGATCTGTGTCTCGCTCAACGCTAGCAGCGTGTAGACGCGGCAGCGCGAGAGCAGAGCGGCGTTCAGTTCGAACGACGGGTTCTCGGTGGTCGCGCCGATCAGGCGGATCGCGCCGCGCTCCACATAGGGCAGAAACGCGTCCTGCTGCGCCTTGTTGAAGCGATGAATCTCGTCGATGAAGAGGATCGTGCGCGAACGGAATCCGGCGGCCTTCTCCGCTGCCACCATCACCTGCTTGATCTCCTTGATGCCGGACATGACCGCGGAGAACTCGATAAACGTCGACTGCGTGAGCGCTGCGATAATCTTGGCCAGCGTGGTTTTGCCCGTGCCGGGAGGCCCCCAGAAGATCATCGAGGTGGGATCGTCGTGCGCGATGGCGAGCGAGAGCGGCTTGCCCGGGCCGAGCAGATGCTCCTGCCCGACGAACTCGTCCAGCGTGCGCGGCCTCATGCGATCGGCCAACGGCGCCTGACTGGCCTGCGCTACGGCATCGTCGGGAGTGGGGTTGAAGAGGTTCATAGGACAGTGGTAAGTGGTAAGTGGTAAGTGGTAAGTTGCGCGGCCTCCCGCTGGCGCGAGGCTTCGTAGAGAAGCAGCGATCCGGCGACCGCGGCGTTGAGGCTTTCGACGCGGCCGGGAGTTGGAATCGTAATGTGCGCGTCGGCCAGCGCGAGAAATTCGTCACCAAGTCCCGCGCCCTCGTTGCCGATCATCAGGGCGCAGGCACAAGCCAGGTCCGTCTCTGTAGAAGGAAGAACGACGCGCGCTTTCCGCGTAGCTTCGGAGTTGGGTGCGACCGCGGCCAGCAGGCGCACGCCTCGCGACTTCAGCGCGACCAGCTCTTCGGCTGTGATTGCAACGACGGGAACGCGGAAGACCGATCCCGCCGAGGCGCGCAGTGCCTTCTGGTTCCACTCGTTCACCGTGCCCGCGGTGGTGAGCACGGCGGTCGCGCCGAAGGCCTCCGCCGAGCGAACCAGCGTTCCCAGGTTGCCCGGGTCCTGCAGGCCCGCGGCGACCAGCAGCAGCGCGGCGTTATCGTTTGCGGGGAACGCGGATTCGATCTTCCAGACCGGAGGCACCAGCAGCGCAGCGATGCCTTGCGGGTGCTGCGTCGCGACCGCGCCGGCGAAGACCTCGTCGGTGAGGAGCATTAGCTCCACTCCGCGCGGAAGCCACGCGGGCGGCGCGACGCGCTCGCTGAGGAAGATGGTCTTCAGCGGAAGTCCGCTGTCGATCGCCTCCCGCAGCAGATTTTCGCCTTCAATGGCAACCAGACCGCCGCTGAGGCGCGCATGTCCGGCAAAGGCCGCGCGAAGCTGCTTGACGCGCGCGTTGGCGCGGCTGGTGACGAGGATCGGCTGCGTTGTCATCTAGCCAAATCTTACGCTGTGGATGGGGAAGTAAGCATTCGGCGCTGTGGATGGAATGATCTGCTCGCGGCGCAAGAAAGCGGGCCGATCTGCACGAGGAAAATCAATTGCACGCCAGCGCGGTCCAGATAGCCGGACTCGTAGGGCCATTCGCACTGATGATGCTGTAGTCGATGAAGTAGCCTTCACTGACCTGTGTGCCATTGGGCACGGAACACGTTGTGCTGGCAGGCCCTGCTGCAACGGCGCAGGTGAGCAATACGGACGCCGAACTCGTAGGAGTCGCCAGAGCTCGCAGCGTCAACGTGGTCTGTGCCGTAAGCTGCGAGTAGACGTTCAGCGATGTCACGGTACATCTCGAAGGAACCCAGGTCAGCACCGCCGCCGATTCTGTCGAACTGGCGGTTGGGCTGCTCACCGAGTAGTACTCAGGAGTAAGTCCTGGGCTACCGCCTGTTGGTTCTATGTGAGCCATCGCCGCGCCCGAAATGCCGCTGGTTCCACCGCTGCCGCCGCTTCCGGCCGGCCCGGTCGCGCCCTGCGGAATGGTGAAGTTCAGAATCGCCGCCGTGCTGGTTCCGGTGTTGGTGACCGAAGCGTTTGTGCCCGCCGCGCCTGTGTTCACCGTGCCAACGCTCACCGTCGCCGCCGCGCCAGTCGGGCCTGCAGGCCCTGTACTGCCCGCCAGCGCCAGCAGCGACCAGACTACGGGATTGTTGTCCGGCTCTAACGAGTTGTTGCCCACCGTGGCGATATAGGTCGAGCCGCCGTAGGTCACCGCGTCCTTCGCCGTGTATCCATAGCCGGTAGCCCATGGGCCGATAAAATTCATCCCCACGGCTCCGGCTGCTCCGGTGGCTCCCGTTGCCCCATTGGTTCCATTGATTCCGTTTGCGCCGATTGGTCCGGCTGATCCGGTCGCGCCGGTGGCCCCGGCTGGCCCGGTAGCACCCGCTGATCCCGTCGGTCCCGCTGGGCCGGTTGCTCCCGCCGGTCCCTGCGGCCCGGTCGCTCCGGTCAGCCCCGCATAGCCGGCTGGCCCCTGCTGACCTGTTGCCCCGGTTGCACCCGCTGGCCCGGTCGCGCCCGCCGCAGCCAGCAGCCCCCAGTAGGTTTGGCTGACGTCCGGTTCGCGGCCCACATTCGCCTGCAGCGCAATGTAGCTGGAGCCGTTGACGTAGCTGACCGAATCGCCCACCGAGTACGAGCTTCCAATCAGCCACCCGCTACGGAACGCCACGGGAGGCCCCTGCGGCCCGGTCGCTCCAGTCGCGCCCGCAGGCCCGGTCGCGCCCGCCGCACCGTTCGTCCCTGCCGCGCCGGGAACTCCCTGCAATCCCTGCGACCCCGCCGCCGCAAGCAACGACCAGTCCACCGGGTAGTTGTCCGGTCTCTCCGACGTATTCCCATTCCGTGCGATATACGTCGAACCGCCGTAGCTCACGGCATCGTTGGCCGCGTAGCCCGTGCCGTTCGTCCACGGGCCTTTAAATGTCATCGCTGGCGGTCCCATCGGTCCGGTCGGTCCCTCTGCTCCGGCCGGCCCCTGCGCACCGGTCAGCCCAGTCAGTCCGGCTGGTCCGGTCGCGCCCACAGGCCCAGTCGCGCCGGTCGCTCCGTCCTGCGCAAAGAGCGCCCACCACGCTGGACTCTGGTCGGGAGTATTGCCGTGGTTGCTCACCTGCAGCGAGACATACTCCGCGCCGTTGTAGCGGACCCCATCCCCCAGCGCGTAGTTCGTCACCGAAGAGTAGGTACCTTGAAACGTAAGCCCCACCGGCCCGGCCGGCCCAACTGGCCCCATCGGCCCGCTCAACCCCTGCGCTCCGGTTGTGCCGGGAATCCCCTGCGCGCCCGCCTGTCCTGCAATCCCCTGTGGCCCCTGAGGCCCGATTGGACCATTCGGCCCCACGCTTCCCGGCAAGCCCTGCGGCCCCTGCGTGCCCGTCGCTCCGGTTGCCCCGGCCGGTCCGGCTGGCCCCTGCGCGGTCAGCACTCCCCACTGCTCCGGGCTAAGAGACGGCGTATTTCCGTGGTTGCTGGCGGTCAGCGACGTATAGCTCGCCCCCTGCCACAGAACCACGTCGCCCAGGTTATAGTTCGTCGTCGAAGCGTATGTGCCCTGGTAGAGCAGTCCAGGCGCGCCCTGAGCGCCGCTGGCTCCTGTGCTTCCGACTGGCCCGGCTGGCCCTGTCGCACCGGTGGCTCCGGTCAATCCCTGTGGCCCCTGTGGCCCCTGCGGCCCCTGCGGCCCGGCCGGTCCGGTCGATCCCGCTGTTCCAGCCACTCCCGCTACCGCCAGCAGACCCCACTCGGCGGGACTGGAGTCCGGTGTGTTCCCATGGTTGCCTGCGGCCAGCGAGACGTAGCTCGATCCCTGCCACACCACCACGTCGCCCAGCGTGTAGTTGGCCGTCGATGCGTACGACCCCCGGTAATCCAGCCCGCTGCCGCTGCCCGCTGGCCCAGCCGGTCCCGCCGGCCCTTGCGGTCCAGCCGCCCCCGTAACAC
>Ga0255356_1000231_pt1 | contig 39277 bp, 34 predicted proteins | sample HBST100metaG_FD_189944 | JGI IMG/M metagenome (GOLD analysis project Ga0255356, IMG submission 189944) | Peat soil microbial communities from Stordalen Mire, Sweden - H.B.S.T100 | ecosystem: Environmental > Terrestrial > Soil > Wetlands > Peat | place: Sweden: Norrbotten County, Stordalen Mire...
GGCTATGGAAGTATGGAAATCGCTACGCGATTCCCACACTCCCACAGCCTCGACGACGACGGGGATGAATGAACATCCCCCAAAACCGGCCGGTTAAGGGATACGCATTCTGAGGGCAAGGTCAGGTTTGAGCGTTCAACATTCAAGGAGAAAGCGTCAAATGGTGTCAAGAATGCGTCATTGGGTATTCACAACCCTATCGTTAACCCTCCCGCTCATCGTGTTGGGTTTAATTGCCGTTCAGTCGGCCCACGCAACAGCAATCGTTCAATCATCTGACGGCGGCGTCATGTGGTGCAAGGGTGACGGTACCGCGACCTTGCCTACGGGGTTTCCTTTGCAGACGCTGGAAACGTGGGGTTCAATCCCTGTTCTGACAAATCCCCCTTTTGGCGATACCGGAGAGACCGTTGCCCCTACTGGTGGCGATGCCAATGATCGGTATGCCATACAGCTCGATTACTGGAATTCAGTCACGTCTGACCCGGGTGGCGCCATCGGATACTCCACCGGCGCTTCGTGCATGTTGTTCTACTACAACACGGGCAATATCGGACAATTCACAATCACCTATTCTGCCAACCCATCTCAACCCATCGCGGCTGAGGAAACCTGGGTCACAAACCACCCCAATATATTTCCATATGTGAATAATGCCCCTTACAGCCTTGGAATTTCCGATGGCGGACCCACGGGATACGTCTCCACGTTCAAGGGTTGCAGTTGGGACAACAACAGTTGCACGACTGGCTCGGCAGTGAGAACTTACGGCACCACTACGGTTGCCCCTCCAAATTCCGACTGGAACGTTTTCCCCGAAATGCTTTCCACGATTACCAGCATTCCAACCACATGGAATATCACCTCCGATCCTACCTATGGCACTCCCTTCGTAAAAGACGGGACACATATCTGGGATGCCTCGTATGACATTTGGTTCGATAAGAATGCCGAAACCGGGTTGAATTCTGGTCAGGCGCCATATGGGACTGTACGAGGCGAGAACGATGGCCTCGAGATCATGGTCTGGATGAACAGCAATAACAGCTACGTGGACGCCCCCGGCTCACAGCCGAACCAACCGGGAAACTATGCTCAGCCGAGCGGCTGGCCTCGCGAAGCGGTGTTGATCAACAACGTGGTTTACGATGTCTGGACCTCACGGTTAAACAACGCCTATTTCGGTTATCCTTCCAGCACCACGGATGTCGTTGTCAAGGCGAACACTGATCAGGACACCTGCACGACGCTCGCAGTCAATGGCGGCGCCGGCGTTCCTTGCGGCAGCGAGTGGAATGTCGTCTCTTTTGTAGCCACAAAGCATAATGGCACAGACTACCGGACGACAGGCATGTCCATGGATACCAAGGTGTTCACGGATTATATCCTGGGAATCAATGACGGCCTTTGGCAGCAAGTCACGCCCAATCCCGGCATCACCACCTATTCTGGCAACAGAATTAGCGCAGCCCCTGCTACCGGTTCGACTCCAGCCACGATTGGAGTGTTAGCGTGTCCCGCTTCATCCATGGACGGCCAGCAGACGGATCCGCCGGCGAACCCAAGCAAGTGTCTTAATCAGAGCTGGTGGCTTACATCCATACAGGCGGGTTTCGAGCCTTGGGAAGGCGGCGCCGGGCTGGAGTCGTCATCGTTTGTAGCCCATGTCAACACCTACGCGTCTCCTGTGCAATCCGGCCTGACTTCGGGCAACGGTACTCCGATCGTGGCTTGGAATGCCCCATTCCAGGTCGTTTATCCGGGATGTCCTGCCAATGCGGGTCCTCCTGTTTCAGGCGTTTATACGCAACCCACCACGGCACCCAGGTTTACCATCGTGGGGATTAATGGCTCATCGCCCTATTACCCATACATCACACCACAGCCGGCTGGCGCAATTCCTGCGTGGGTTCCAATCACAATCACGGGGCCGGGAAACTACAACGGCTATGGCACGAATAACATTGTGCAAGGTGCTTACCCGGCAACAGCTACTCTGGGACAGGCAATGACCTGGAATCCGACGACGGGGATGTGGGAAGCCACCATGCAGTCAACGCTTCCGCTCAGCGCCGAATCAGGCAATGGCGCTCCTGCGACCATCTATATTTCCAACCCGAGCTGTACCACCCAGCCAGTGGCCAGCATTGCTGTCTACATCGATCCGAGTGGAAAGGTGTTCTATTCGGACGGAAAGACCCCGGTGCAAGGCGCCACGGTTACACTCGAGTACTCGCCATCCAACAGCGCAACCGGACCGTTCGAGGTTGTGCCCAACAACAACACCGGGCTGACCAGCGACATCATGAATCCCGCCGACAATACGCTCAACCCGATGTCTTCGACTCAATACGGCTCTTACGCATGGGATGTGGCCCCAGGTTATTACCAGGTGAATGCGGAGTTGAATGGTTGCGGAGCAGTTACGTCTCCTGTTCAGCAAGTCGTGACCGCTCCGATCACAAACCTCTTCCTGGATCTTCCCTGCGCGCCTCCGGAGCCTCCGAATGTGGTCACGGCCACCGTTCCCAATGTGCCCGCGGGTCTGACGGCGACCGCCGTGTCGAGTTCTCAGATCAACCTCAGTTGGAGTCCGGTTCTGCCGCCGCTCAATGCCACTTCATGGACCTATACCGTCTATGAAACCTCGCCAGCATACACTGTAATCGCGAGCGGATTGAGCGGAAACTCCTATCAGGTCACTGGCCTGACCCCAGGAACCTCTTACGCCTTTGCGGTCACGGCCGTGGATGCGGGCGGTTCCTCGGCGCTGTCTCCGTCGGCCAGCACAACTACGCAGCCAGGTTCCGGCAACTGCCATGTGACTTATAACGTGGCCAGCGCAACACCGGGCGTCACCAATGGATTGACGGTAAACATCAACATCCAAAACACCGGCAAAACCGCCCTCTATCCCTGGACTCTGGCGTGGACATTCCCTGGAAATCAGAAGATCACCAACACATGGAATGTGAATGAATCGCAGAGCGGCCAGAATGTGACGCTTTCGAGCATTTCATCGTGGGAGTCCATTCCAGCAGGCGGAACCTTGACCGGCGCTGTTGGGTTCAATGGCACCTATACCGGCGCGAACGCGAAGCCAACCGCCTTCACTCTTAACGGACAGCCTTGTAACTAGGCGCATATCCCTGAGCCTGCGAGATGGCGTTCAGCCGTCTCGCAGCAACCCCCAGGCAGTCTGCAAAGCCGAAAAAATTCTGCTTTTCTTCCGCCGGGCTGGGAAGATACATAAACATCGAGAAGCATTTCCCAGGCAAATCGTCTATTTCGTGGTTTGCGGTTCCTGATCCTTGTCCTCTGTTTTCTGATCCCTGTTCCTCATCAGCGGGAAGAGAATCACGTCGCGGATGGACCTGGAGCCGGTCAGCAGCATCACCAGCCGGTCGATGCCCATGCCTTCTCCGCCGGTTGGGGGCAGCCCGTAGGCCAGGGCGCGCACGTAGTCCTCGTCCATCTGGTGCGCCTCATCGTCGCCCTGGGCGCGCGCGGCAAGCTGCTGCTCGAAGCGCTTGTGCTGCTCGACCGGATCGTTCAACTCGCTGAAGGCGTTGCCCAGCTCGAAGCCGCCGCAGAAGAACTCGAAGCGTTCGACATGATCGGGATCGTCGGGTTTCTGCTTGGAGAGCGGCGAGACGATGGTCGGGTAGTCGTAGATGATCGTCGGCTGAATGAGGAAAGGCTCCACCACCGCTTCAAAAACGCTGTAAACGGATTTTCCCAGCGGCGCGTCCTTCATTGAGTTATAGTAGGCCTCGGCCAGCGCATCGTGAATCGTCTTCAACTCCGCGATGCGCTCTGGGATGAGCCGCGTAGTCTCGCCGACTGCCTTCTCAATCGAACTCATGGCCGCATGAAGCCGCGCCTGCAGCACCGGGACGGACTCGAAGGCTGTCATCGCCGGCTTGGCGTCCGCTTCCTCCGGCCAGAACTCGATGATGGCCTCGCGCATAGAGAGCCGCTGCCATTTTGCGAAATCGATGGTGTGGCCGTTGAATTCGGTCTTTGTTGTTCCGTTCACCTTCAGCGCCACAAACTTGATCAAGTCCTCTGTGAGCTGCATCATGTCGAGATAGTTGGCGTAGGCCTGGTAGAACTCGATCATGGTGAATTCGGGATTGTGGTGGGTGCTGACGCCTTCGTTGCGGAAGTTGCGATTGATCTCGTAGACGCGGTCGAGGCCGCCGACGACCAGCCGCTTCAGATTCAGCTCTGGCGCGATACGCAGAAACAGATCCTGATCGAGAGCGTTGTGGTGCGTCTTGAAGGGCCGCGCCGCCGCGCCGCCGGCAATCTGCTGCAACATCGGCGTTTCCACTTCAAGGTAGCCGCGCTCGTCGAAGAACTGGCGGACGGCTTTGAGGGTCTTGGAGCGCTTGACGAAGACCTCGCGGGCTTCGAGGTTGGCGAACAGGTCCACATAGCGCTGGCGGTAGCGCAACTCCACGTCGGCCAGGCCGTGAAACTTCTCCGGCAGCGCCAGCATGGCCTTGGCCAGGAAGGTCAGCCGCTCCACGTGAATGGTCAGCTCGCCCGTCCGGGTGCGGAAAAGATAGCCAGTGACGCCGATGTGGTCGCCCATATCGAGCAGCTTGTAGAGCGCGAAGCCCTCGTCGCCGACGGCGTCCTTGCGGACGTAAATCTGCAGCCGCTCGCCGCCCTGCTGAAGCGTGGCGAAGCCGGCCTTGCCCTGGGCGCGAATGGCCATGATGCGCCCGGCGACAGCCACTGTGATCCGAGGGGTTTCCAACTCTTCGGCCTGCGTCTCGCCCCACTTGGCGCGCACTTCGGGGACGGTGTGCGTGGCCGGGAAGTGGTTGGGATAAGCGGCCTGTCCCAGCTTGACGATTTCCTCTAGTGTTTCCTTGCGCTGATCGAAAAGATTGCGCTCAAATTCCGAATCAAACTCCATGGCTTCCTTTGCATGAACCGCGTCACGGTCAATTGTCAGTATATCGTCCGGTGCGCGGCGGAAGCCGACTGGCGTTTCTCGCGCGGAAGGGCGTTTATCGTGCATAATCACGAAGGATGCCCTTCAACCGCCCCATTCCGGAATCGAAGCGGCCAGCGAAGCTCACCAACGGCTTTACGGCGCTGGTGGAGGCGGAAAAGCTGCTGCAGATTGCCTTTGTGCTGCCCTCGGCGGTGGTCATCGGCTGGCTGGCTGGCGCGGGGGTTGGCTACCTGCTGCATCAGAAGTGGATCGAGATCGCCGGGGTCGTCTTTGGCAGCGTCTCTGGTGTCTTCTATGTGGTTCAAACGGCGATTGCCGCCGAGAAGGCTTCCCGTTCGGGTTATACTTCCCGGAACGGGAGCGGGAAGGGAAGCACGAAGAATCCGTGATGACCGAGCCAAGCAATCCTATCGTTGACATCACGCCGGAAGCGCTGCAAACGATGCTTCATCGATCCCTGCGCAACGCGCTGATTCTAGGCGTGATCGCATCCATCGCGGTGCTGATTGGCGCAGGCTGGCGCTCAGCGTCCATGCTGGCAACCGGAATGCTGATTTCCGCGGCCAGCATCCTCGATTGGGCGCATCTGGTCCGGGTTTTCAATGCCCGGATCGAAAGGCAGAAGCGGCCTTCGGGCTCCCTGGCCGCCATCCTCTTCTTTGTGCTGAAGCTCACCATCTATGCCGGGGTCATTTATGCTAGCCTAAAGTGTTTCCATGGATCGGTAACGGCGCTGCTCTGCGGCCTGAGTCTGGCGGTATTGACAGTGGGCTGGGAAGCGATCCGCCTGCTGCGCGATTGATAGCTCTGTGGCAGTTAATGCAATCTGGACCGGAAACAGAAGGGCATAAGTCTTAATGTCAGTAACTATCGCACTTGTACGCTTGCTGAATGACCTCTTCCTGGGCGTCGAGGTCAAGGCTTTTCAGTCGATTGGCCTCAGCCCGGATGTGGCCACCCACAACGCGGTTGGGGTGAATCAGGCGTTCTCTCTGGAGCTGCTGGTGGCAGCCGGCCTCATCGCTTTTTTTCTGCTTGTGCGGCTGACCCTGTCGGTCGAGAAGGCCAATCCGGCGCAGCAGATCGCCGAAGTGATTCACGAGACGATTGGGGGCCAGGCCGAGCAGGTGATCGGGGCTGGCTACGAGCGCTTCCAGGCTTACGTGACCTGTATCTTCCTGTTTGTGCTTATCAATAACCTGATCGGACTGATCCCGGGCGTCACAGCTCCCACTACGTCCATCATGGTGACGCTGGGCCTGGCTGTTCCCACCTTTTTCTACTACAACTTTCAAGGCATTCGCGTCCATGGCGTGCTCGGCTACCTGAAGGAGATTGCGGGGCCGATCTGGTGGATGGCCTGGCTGATCTTCCCCATTGAGACGGTTTCGCACCTGGCGCGCGTGATGTCGCTCAGCGTCCGTCTTTACGCCAATATGTTTGCCGGCGATCTGGTGACGCTGGTCTTCTTCTCGCTGATTCCGCTGGGCGCTCCGGTTGTCTTTCTGGGGCTGCACTTTGCGATTTCCTTTATTCAGGCTTTCGTTTTCATGCTTCTGACGATGATCTACATCTCGCTGGCGACTGCGCACGAGAGCTAGGCCTTGCGAGTTGAATTGAAGAGATTCCGCCGGAGAGCGCGTCCGCTTCGGGATAACGGTAGGCCGCCAGTGTGAGGGGGCCAGCACGGTGAGCCTCAACCACCGCCTGGCGGTCAATTCAAAGGGATGCGGGAGTAATGATGAAAAAGCTTCAATATGTGTTCATGGCTTTGGCTGTATTGTGTTTTGCGGTTCCGGCTTTTGCGGACGGTGGAGCAACGGCCATCAATCTGGTGCCGATCGGCGCTGGTTTGGGCATGGGTCTGGCCGCCGGTCTTTGCGGCCTTGGCGAAGGTAAGGCTGTCGGTTCGGCGGTCGAGGCGCTGGCCCGCAATCCGGGAGCCCGCGGCGGCATTTTCACCTTCCTGGTTCTCGGTTTGGCGCTGATCGAGTCCCTTACCCTGTTCACCTTGGTCATCGTTTTCGCCAGGATGTAGGCAGGCTGGTTTCTGCTCGAAACAAAGCGGTCCAATCCATGTGGATTGGACCGCTTTGTTTCGAGCAGATTTGCCGCTGCCCTTCTACCGTCCGTTGGGCGCGGAGCGCAACATCTGGATGGCTTGCCGGTAGGTCAGACTGCTGGGAACGGGCGCGTACTGGGTCATTTCCTCGACGGTGTCAAAATTCTTTGTTTTGAAGAGCACTCGCAGGTTCATCTTCATCTGGAAGCGGGTGATCCGCCACTGGCGCCCGCCAACGTCGGCCTGCTCGATGACAATCCAACCGCCCCTGTCCAGACGGCCCAGGACGCCCCAGCCATAATCCGTGTCCTGCTGCAAGCTGCCTTCAAGGCGCGTGACCCGCTCCTGCGCGGCGTCGATCCAGAGTTCTCCAATCATGGTGGTCAGCGCCTTCGTCTCCAGGTCAGGCGGGTTGAAACCGGGATTCGGCCGGAAGCGGAACTTCTCGACCTTGCCCGAGAAGCCCTGAGCGGGTCCCGCGTATTCGTATGTGAATGCCTGAGGCAACAAACGCAACAGCTTCAATACGATGGCCGTGTCCTGCTCCTCGCTCTGCTTGCGATGCCGCTGCCGGTTGGGGTCACTCAAGAGCGCATCCAGCCGGGCCTTTTCCGTTTGCTCGTCGGCCTGGCTGAGCGGCTGGTCGTTGATTCTCACCAGGCGGGCCACGAAGCCGTCGCGGGTTTCAACAATCTCCTTGGTCGAGGTCAGACGCGGACTGGACTTGCGCAGCCAGTAGCGCATGGGGTGGCTTGCATCCTGGGCGGTGAGCATTTCATTGGCCAGCGCCCGCTTGACCAGCGCCTGAGCCTGCGCGGGCGCGAGGAATGGAGCTGTCTGGCCATGGGATGCGGCGGCCCAGAGCAGCAAAAGAAAGAAGGTGGGGAGGCTTCGCACATCTTCTAGTTTAGCGGGCATTGGCCTTCCGTTGAGCGCATGTTGCACCTCTTTGTCTGTTAGACGCGGAGATTCTCCTCAGGGAGGATGATTGAAGCATGGTGGCCAGTTTGCGTATAGTTCGTGCAGGGCCCATTGCAACGGGCGAAATCCCGTACACTGAAACAGGCAGCTTTACGCCAAAGCAATCCCGGAGCGGCGGTCGTGCCTGACCAGCGCCCGGTTGCAAACTCTCTAAGCAGGCTTGAAAGAAGGCCCTGGAAGGAATCACCTCATGGCAGTTGAAAATGTTCCAGCCCGCATCGGCAAGACCATCGTGATTCGTGGCGAAGTGAAGGGCAATGAAGACCTGGTTGTGGATGGCCGCGTGGAGGGTACGGTGGCCCTCTCGGAGAGCCGTCTGACCATCGGCCCGAGTGCAAATGTTGCCGCTGACCTCTCCGCCAAAGACATTCTGGTCCTGGGCAAGGTTCAGGGCAACCTGCTCGCCAGTGGGCGCGTCGAGTTGCGCTCCGGTTGTGTCGTGGAAGGCGATATCTGCGCCCTCCGCCTGGCGGTGGAGGACAATGCGGCATTTCGCGGCAAGGTGGATCTGACGCAGGCCGTTTCCGTGGGAACAGATGGCGCAAGCGCACCGAAGACAGGCGGCATCTCATGACAAGAGGATGCGCGCCGGCCCGCTTGCTGGATCGCAAGGGGTTTTGAAGGTGTTTAGCCGTTGGTTTGACAAGAAACAGGAAAGCGCTTCGAGCGCTTCTGGCCAGGACTTTACCGGGCCCAGGCTGCCACGTCACTCGGGCGGATGGGCAGAGCTGCGCAAGCGGCTTCAGACTGAATCCGGCCTCCGCGTGCTCGACACAGGCTCTACCTCTCCCACCAATATCAACTACCTGACCAGCCTGGGCCAGAGCGTCTTCCTGGCGGATGTGGTTCACGATGCCTGCACGGGAAACTGGCAGACCGGCACGGACGAAGACGGCAATCCTATCTGGAACATCGAGGGCTTTCTGGAACAGTCGCTCAAGTTTTCAGGCCGGATGTTTGACGTGGTCTTGTTATGGACCACACTCGACTATCTGCCCGAGGCTTTGGTGGCGCCCGTAGTCGAGCGCCTTTATGAGGCCACGAATCCGGGCGGGCAGGTGCTGGCCTTCTTTCACACCCGGACCCAGGGCGATGAGACGATGCACTGCCGTTTCCACATCACACCTGGCGACGATGTTGAGGTGCAGCCGTCTGAGCAGTTTCCCATTCAGCGCGCCTTTACCAATCGCAGCATCAAGCAGTTGTTCGCCGCCTGGTCCGATTACCGCCAGTTCCTGGCCAAGGACAGCGTCTCGGAACTCCTCATTACGCGCTGACGGTTCGGCCTGTCTCACAAGGAGGCGCCATGATCTCACTGAAGGGAACGCGCATTACCTGGCTGGGCCATGCGACCGTGCTGGTCCAAACCGCCAAGGGCACGAACATCCTGATCGACCCGTTCATTGCGCAGAATCCAAAATACCCGAAGAATTTTGTCCTTCCAGAGAAAATCCAGTACATTCTCGCGACCCACGGCCACGGGGACCATATCTCCGATGTTGTGCCGGTGGCTGCCAGACATCATTCCACGGTGGTGGCTATCTTTGAGTTGGCGGACTATCTGGCAAAGAAGGGCGCGGCCCGGACCATCGGAATGGGCATCGGCGGAACCGTGCAACTGGACGAGGTGGCGGCTACCATGGTGGCTGCCGAGCACTCCTCCAGCGCGCAGGATGAGCAGGGAACCCATTATGTGGGAGTGGCGACTGGATTTGTTCTGGCCATTGCGGATGGGCCGGTTCTCTACCACGCCGGAGATACCAATGTTTTTGGAGACATGAAGCTGATTCACGACTTATACCGGCCTGAGGTGGCCATGCTTCCGATTGGAGGACACTTCACCATGGGGCCAAGGGAAGCAGCGTTGGCCGTGCGCCTGCTGGAGCCGAAGGTCGTTCTTCCGCTGCACTTTGGGACCTTCCCGCCGCTGAAGGGAACGCCGGAGCAACTGGCCGCATTGGTCGATGCCGACGTTCAAGTGGTGCGGTGCGAGCCGGGAGAATCCATATAGAGTGGATGCTGTTTGGCCTGTTGCCTTTCAGCAGAAGGGGCTGGCTTTTCAGCCAGCCCCTTCTGCTGCTTGCAGCTTCCAGTTACTTGTTACTTTCCTGCTGCCGCCTTCCTCTGCTCTGCCCAGCGGCGCTTGACGGCCTCGGCAATGCGTTTCCGCCCTTCGGGGGTAAGTCGCCTTTTCTTTTTCCCTTTCTTAGCGGGTTTCATGGCGGCGGCTTTGGCCGCAGCTTTTTTGGGCGCGGCGGCGGGGACTCCGCCGGCCAGCAAAGCGCGGGCCTGTTGTAACTGAGCAATCTCGTGATCGATTTCAACCAGAATTTCTGAAACTCCCACGGTTCCTCCTGTCAGATACTCGTAAGTTGTTTCAAATCCAATGTGCATAGGGGAAAATGCACACAATAATTACTCGTTCTGACAGACACAATACGCAACTCAAGACTCTTTGACAAATAGAAAATGCCAGTTTGTTCCAGCGGACCAGACAATTTGCCGCAAAAAACCTAGCGACAGATGTTGATACCTATAGATCGCTCGTTGATTTTCGCGGAGGCAACTCGTGGGCGGATGAGGCAGGCAGCGAGGGAAGCTCGGAAAGGTCATGGCTGCCAAGTCGCACGCTTGAGGGAGTTTCCGCGGCGCGATAGTTGCGAAGGTCGCGCAGAATCTCCTGCTTCTCGCGGGCGTACTGGCTAGCGAGATGGGTCAAGGCATAAGTGATGATGTCACTGTGGTGCAAATCCTGCATGGATGGGTCACGGCGCATGTTCAGCCACAGACGATGCACGAGTTGCACATCGTCGGGGCTGAGAGCTGGCGCGTGCGGCCCGATGTAAAAGGCCTTGGTTTCGCCGGTGTGGCTGATGACATAGAAGTTGAACTGGCGCTTGGGCTCAGGCAGTGCTTCCCAGGCCTGTCCGAGGTAGAAGGCCTGGTCTTCGGCGGTCATCGAGCTGGAAACTCCGGAGACCACCGAGTCCACATCCAGCGAGTTAGCGCCCTGCGCCAGCGCGGCAAAGACATCTCCGGCGGGAACCACCAGCAGCGATACCTTCTTGCCGAAGCTTTCGGCCACCGCAACCGCCTTGGTGAAGATCATCTGCTCGTGTTCGCTGAAACTCTGCTGCTCAGCGCTCAGATATTCCGGCCCACCCACGCCCATCATGCGCACGCTGAGGACCACCACATCCTGGTCCTCGGTCTTGGTGTGAGCCAGGGTCCACTTCAGCGCGAGGGGGTTTGCGGCGTCACGCATGGTTACCATGACGCCGCCAGGGCGGATGGCCACCGACTCGCTGCTGATCGTGTCCTGGTGCTCCAGTTGGAACTGATCCTTCATCTGCCGCGCGGTTGCAGCGTGCTTGCGCAGGTTGCTGCGTTCGGAGACGGTGAAGATGATAAAGAAGGCCGCGGCGAAGATGACACCGCTAACCGTTGCCACCGACTTCGTGAAAAGATTGACGATGGCGGTGGAGAGCAGCACCAGAAAAACCGAGAGCAGCCCGATGGGGATCTCGTGTTTCCCAATGCGTAGATTGGGCGGAACCTTCCAGCCGCGCTCGCCATGATACTTCATGCGCAGCACCAGCATGGCCAGGCTGTTGAAGGTGAACGACCAGATTACGCCGAAAGCGTAAGCCTCGCCCAGCAGAATCACGTTGCCCCGGCTCACGATGATCGTGAACATCTGGAGGAGGAAGACCATGTTCACAATGCGATAACTGGTGCCGTACTTGACGTGCGGCATGCGGAACCAGTCGGTCAGTACTCCGTCCTCGGCCACGCGCATCAGCACGCCGGTCGAGCCAATCATCGAGGTGTTGATGGCGCCGGAGAGAATCAGGAAGCCGACCAGCACCACGAAGATGCGGAAGGCAATGCGCCAGAACATCGGCCCCACCATGTACATTGCCAGGCCGGCGATCAGGTTGTCCTGGTAGACATGGGTGAGTTGCCACTTGGGAATCAACATGGAGGCCAGCAGCGTGGCGCCGCCGGTGAAGATCAGGCTGTAGATGGCGATGACAATTGCCGCCCGCTTCAAGTTCTTGAGCTTGGGATGCTCTATTTCGCGATTGACCTGAGCCAGACTCTCCTCGCCGCTCATGGCCAGGATGGAGTGGCCGAAGGCCATGAGAACGCCAAACAAGCCCATCAGAGGAAGCAGTTGCGGCGCACCTCTAAGGAAGCCCAAAGCATCATTGCTGAACTTGAGATGGGAAGGCGTGGGCGGAGGAGGCAGGTGAGCGCCGGGAGTAGCGAACACGGAATAACAGCCCCACGCCAACAGAATCACCACCATGACTGTGGTGATCTGCATGACGCGCAAAGCCTTGCCGCTGGACTCCTCGATCCCCTTGATGTTTTGCCACCAGTAATAAATGGTGACCGCAGCCGCGAACATCGCGGCAGTGTGATTCATGTTGAACTGAAGTGGGTTGTTCTGTGCATCCATCAGAGCTGGAGGAAGCCAGTGACTCTGGTTTGCAACCGACAGAAGTTCATTCATCAAACCTGTAATATATTGGCCGGCTGAAACGCCGGATATTGGCCCGGTCAGGATGTAATCGAACATCAGCGCCGAAACGCTGATTTTGGCGAAGGTGCCTCCCAGGGCCTCCTTCACCACGCGGTAAACGCCTCCGCGTGTATACATCGAACAGCTTTCGACGTATACCGCGCGCACCGCGAAGCTGAACAGCATGATGCCGAGGATGAACCACGGCGCAGCCTCGCCCACCATCTGCTGTGCAATACCCCCGGCATAGAAGGCCGAGGAACCCAAATCATTGAGAACAATAGCCGCCGCGCGCCAAAAGGAGATGAACGTGAGCATCACAGAGGATGCCACGATAAGCCGTACGCGGTCGGAAACAGGGGCTACAGTAGTTCGGTTAGATGCCATCGCGATTGTGCTGGGGCGACGGCCGGCTCTCTCGAATTACAGAAGCAAGAATCATCGTCCGCCCTGCATGAGTTTATTTCTGAATCGTCGCGTAGTCAATAAAAATAAGCGGCATCAGCAGAATGGGCCTTCAACTGTTTGGGTGGGGCCGTTCCTCTGTGTCGTTTTCGCCGAAAAGTTCCTTGCCGTCCTCGATGAAGCTGATGACGACGACAACGGCAGAGCCCACTAGTCCTGTAAAGAACATCACTTCCAACACTCGCATTGCAAAGACAGCCAATATCATATGCAGATTGTAGCCTGTTTCCAGACTGCCCACTGTGTTTTCACCCCTGAATGTCGTTTTTGATGCGCTTTCCGCGGTGATGGCTCGTCTCGCACGGCGCCCTTCGATAGGAGAGCCATGGGGTCTGCTCGCAGCGCCCATGCGCCCTATTGCGATAAACTTGGGGCCTGTATGCAGCCTTCATTTTGGAAGTTGGGAGCCTGGAAGTTGTGGGCCGCGGCGGTTGTCTCCGCCGGCCTGCTCGAGCTGCCGTTTCCGCTGGCCGGGCCGTTGCCCCCCTGGCGCAGCATCTTCGCCTGGTTTGGATTGGTTCCGCTGTTGTGGGCGATCCTGTCGCCGCAGTGCCTTGACCGGCCGCGCCCGCTGCGCCGCGGCTTTCTCGTCGCCTATCTCTGCGGCGTGCTTTGGTACATGGGCAATTGCTACTGGGTTCGCGATGTGATGATGCAATACGGCGATATGCCGTCGATGGCTCCGACGCTGTTATTGCTCGCGTTCAGCCTGGTGTTGGGGCTTTACTTTGGCCTCTTCGGCCTGGGCGTTGTACTGGTGCGCCGCGCCACGGGCAGCACGCGCCTGGCGCTGGCCGCCGCGCCGATTCTCTGGACAGCCCTGGAACTGGCAGCTTCCCGCATCACCAGTGTGCCCTGGGACCAGCTTGGCTACTCGCAGGTGGATAACGGGCTGGTCAACCAGCTCGCTCCGTGGACCGGGGTCTATGGAATAAGCTTTCTGTTGGTGGCCGCGAACGCGCTGCTTGCTGGCGGTGTGCTGCTCGATCGCTGCCCTCAAAAATTGTGCAAGGATCGGCGGCTGTGGGGCATTGCCGGCGCAGCGTTGCTTTTGATCGGAATGGCAGGCCTCTTTCTCGCGCCGCCCAAGCCCGCCACCACGGCAACTGCCGTTCTCGTCCAGCCCAACCTCGACGTGGCCGGCGAAAACGACTGGGCGGCTCCGGAGTGGGACCGTCACATCGCCGAGTTCAAACGGCTGGCCGAGGAGCAGTGCAAGACGTACATCGCTGGAATTCCGCAGACTGGCGCGCCTCAAGGCGAGATTCCCTGCTCGCCCAGCGCCACGCATCCCGATCTGATTGCATGGCCAGAGTCGCCCGCGCCGTTCATCGAAGAGGAAGCCCGCTTTCAGCAGTCGCTTGTGGCTCTTGCCCGCCAGGAGCAGGCTCCGCTGGTGGTGGGAAGCATCGGCACGGATTTCTCGGCGGAAGATCAGTCCTGGCGCGAGTACAACTCCGCGCTGGTTGTCGCCGCCGACGGCGCGCGCGTGGGCCGCTACGACAAAATCCACCTCGTTCCCTTCGGCGAGTTCGTTCCCTTCCAGCGCCTGCTCTTCTTTGCCCGCAAGCTCACCGGCAAGGTGTCCAGGTTCACTCCCGGCGACGAGCACAAGGTCTTCATTCTGCCCGGCCAGAACGGAGAGAGGCATCGCTACGGCGTCTTCATCTGTTATGAGGCGGTCTTTGCCGATGAGGTGCGGGAGTTCGCGCAACTCGGCGCGGAGGTGCTGGTCAATATCAGCGACGACGCCTGGTACGGCGACACCAGCGCCCCGTGGCAGCACCTGAATATGGCGCGCATGCGGGCCATCGAAAACCGCCGCTGGATTCTGCGCGACACCAACAACGGCGTCACGGCGGCCATCGACCCCTACGGCCGCGTCCGCCAGAGCATTCTCCGCCACGCTATCGATGCGCTGCCGGCGCAGTTCGGCTTCCGCAGCGATGTAACCTTCTATACCGCCCACGGCGATGTCTTTGCCTGGCTTTGCGTCCTGCTGAGTCTAGGTATGGCTGTCTGGTCGGGAAGAAAACTGCTGCGCCAAGGGCCAGTTGCGCCCTCTTCCAGATAAATTCCGGGCGAGTTTATTTTGGCGATGTATAATATACATCATGCGGAGAACTCAACTCTATCTCGAAGATGACCTCTGGGCGACGCTCCATGCAACGGCGTTGCTCCAGGGGGCGACTCTCTCGGAACTTGTGCGCACTGCCGTTCGTGAGCGCTATCTGGGCAACCAGCAAGAGCGTCGCGCCGCCATGCTCGGTATTGTCGGCTTGTGGAAAGATCGGCCTGGCATGGAGAGTGCAGAGTCCATCATCCGCAATCTGCGCGATGACGACCGGCGGGAACGGTTGGAATCCCGGTGAGCGTCCTTATCGACTCCGACATCGTCATCGAGGTCCTGCGGGCGCGGGATGCTGCCATTCTCGCGCAGTGGAGCAAGCTCGCGGATTCGAGTTTGCCCATTCTGGTAACGCCAATCACTTTCGCGGAGATCGAAGCGGGCGCTCGGAGCCGCGAAATGCCGGCGATCGCGCGATTCTTTGCTCCGCTTACCTGCGTGGCTATCGACCAGAAGATTGGCCAGTTGGCCGGCGAGTACCTGCGGCAATACGGCAAGAGCCACAATCTCAAGATTGCCGATGCCCTTATCGCCGCATCAGCCGCGCAAAACCAAGCCACCCTCTGGACTCGCAACCGCAAGCACTATCCCATGCCCGATCTGAGCTTCTACGCTTGAGACGGGAATGCGCTTTCACAGTAGGCCAAAGGCCGCTGGCCCCACCGCAGGTGGTGATATTCTGGATCAGTCCGTCGAACGCAGCCTCACAGTCTAATCCAAAGTCAGGTCAAAAGAGCAGAGTATGTCGTTGAACGATCTCGAATTCGCCTATGCTCCCGTCCGCGATCAAGTACGCGACCTGCGGGAGTATCTTTGACCCTGCCCGCATCCGCAGGGAACTCGCCGAAATAGAAACCAAAGTGGCCGATCCGGCCATGTGGAACAGTGCCGCCAGCAAGCCGCTGATGCGCGACCGCAAGCGCCTGGAAACCCTTATCGCCGACGATGAGGAACTGGTACGCCGCACGGGCGACATCGACGCCTACTTCGAATTGGCGAAGGAGGGCGAAGACGTTCTCGCCGATCTCGAGCGCGCAATCAAGGAATTGGTCGCCTTCAACGAGGAGTTAGAGGCGCGAACCATGCTCTCCGGCGAAGTCGATCCGATGAACGCCATTGTCACCATCCACCCAGGGGCCGGCGGCACGGAGAGCCAGGACTGGGCCGAGATGCTGATGCGCATGTACCTGCGCTGGGCCGAGCAGCAAGGCTTCAAGACCCAGATCAATGACTACCAGGACGGCGAAGAAGCCGGCATCAAGTCCGCCACCTTTACCATCCAGGGCGAGTACGCCTTCGGGATGCTGGCCGGCGAGAGCGGCGTTCACCGGCTGGTGCGCATTTCGCCCTTCGACTCCGCCAAGCGCCGCCACACCTCGTTCGCTTCTGTCTACGTCTCGCCGGAGATCGATGAGACCATTCATGTGGACCTGCGCATGGAGGAAGTGCGCGTCGATACCTACCGCTCCGGCGGCAAGGGCGGACAGCACGTCAACACCACCGACTCGGCCGTCCGCATGACGCATATTCCGACCGGGATTGTCGTCTGCTGCCAGAATGAGCGATCCCAGCACAAGAACCGCGACGTGGCCATGAAGATCCTGCGCTCGCGGCTCTATGAATTCGAGCTCGACAAGAAGCGCGCCGTCACCAAGAAGCTCGAAGACTCGAAGCTGGAGATCAACTTCGGCTCCCAGATCCGCTCCTATGTCCTGCAGCCCTACCGCATGGCCAAGGACCATCGCACCAAGGTCGAGGTGGGCGATGTGGACAAGGTGCTGGACGGCTACCTGGAGCCTTTCCTGCGCGGCTATCTGCTGGCCAAGCGCCGCGGAACCGCCGTCGTCGCCGAGGCGGACGACGATCTGGACATTTAGCGGCTGAATCGTTGGCTACACGGATGAGTCCAAGAGTAAGGAGACCGTCTTTGTCCACCAAGGTTAGTTTCCAATGGATATTCGCGTTGTCGTTGCTGATTGCAGCGAATTTGCCCGCGCGGGCGGCGTCGAATGCCGTTGATGCGGACCATGTGCGTGTTGAACTGCTGGTTGTTCCTCAGGGACTGAACCCCGGCGAATCGGCCGATGCCGGGATTTACTTCAAATTGGAGCCTGGCTGGCACATCTACTGGAAGAATCCGGGCGATGCTGGTTTACCGCCGCAGGTTTCCTGGACGCTGCCCAGCGGCATTACTGCCGGGCCGATGCAGTTTCCCGCGCCGAAGCGGCTGCCACTTGGCCCGTTGATGGACTTTGGCTACGAGAACGAAGTTCTCTTTCCGCTGAAATTGCGCGTTGCCAATAGCGTGAAGCCTAGTTCCGTAACGCTACGCGCAAAGGTCGAGTGGTTGGTCTGCCGCGAACGTTGCATTCCCGGCAAGACTGAGTTGGAAGTGAGCCGGGAAGTCTACGGCCATGCGGCCAAGACGTTGTCGCTTGCCCCCGATTCCGCTCTCTACAAGCGATTTGTTGCCCGCCTGCCGAAGCCGTTTCCGGCCAGTGGCACAGCCGTATTTCAGCCTGCAAAGGATGGTTTCCGCCTCACTGTTGAAACCGGTCAGAAGGAAACAGAGGCCGTGTTCTTCCCGTCCGATCAGGACATTCTCGACAATCCGGCGCCGCAGAAACTCACGGCGACTGCGAACGGCTTCATTCTTGACCTTAAGAAAGACTCGGCTCTGAAGGTCAATCCGGCGCAGTTGAAAGGAGTCCTGGAGCTTTCCGGTGGGCGGGCGTATGAGATTGCGGCGCTGCCACGGGCTGCAATTGTTTCCGAAAAGCAAGCATCGGGGGCTAAAGCCCCCGATGGTTCTGCGGAGCAAATGTACGGGCTAAAGCCCGTACCCTTCACCGGATCAGGAACCTCTTCAATGGGTTCAGTGGCTGCTGCATTTTGGCTGCTGCTGCGAATCTTCGGCCTCGCTTTTCTTGGCGGACTGTTGCTGAATCTGATGCCTTGCGTCTTTCCAGTGCTGTTTTTGAAAGGCCTGGCGCTGGTTCACACTGGCCACAAGGAGCTGCACAGACTGCGGATGCATGGGCTGGTCTACGCCGCGGGGATTCTGGTCTCGTTCTGGGCGCTGGTGGGTGTGCTGCTGGGGCTGCGCGCGGCTGGAGCCACGCTGGGCTGGGGATTCCAGTTCCAGTCGCCGGTTTTTCTCTCGCTTATGGCTGGCCTGTTGTTCTTCATCGGGCTTTCGCTGGCCGGGCAATTTGAGATCGGCCTCACGCTGACCGGCGCGGGCGGGGCGCTGGCTCAGAAGCAGGGCTACACGGGCAGCTTTTTCACCGGCGTGCTGGCGGTCGTCGTGGCTACGCCCTGCACAGCGCCCTTCATGGGAGCGGCGATTGGCTATGCGCTGGTTCAATCGTCTCTTGTCACCTTTGTGATCTTTACGGTGCTGGCTCTGGGGTTGGCCGCGCCGTATGTGGCGCTGACGCTGCAACCGGCCTGGACGCGCCTTTTGCCCAAGCCCGGCGCATGGATGGAGGTGCTGCGGCAGGCCGTCGCTGTGCCGATTTTCGCCACCGTGATCTGGCTGGCGTGGGTGCTGGCGGGAGCTTACGGAGCCAGCGTGCTGGCGGCTCTGCTGGCGAGCTTCCTGCTGCTGGCCATTGCTGGATGGTTCCTGGGCCGCTGGCCAGCGAAGCGCTGGTCTGCTGCTGTTGCGGCATTGATTCTGCTGGGAGTCATCGCTCTGGCTGTCTTCGGCCAGAGGCTGGCGAGCGAGACGGGCGGCAAGTCAGCCAGAGAGGGCGTTTCTGCGCAGCCGTCCGGAGCATGGGAGCCGTGGTCTGCCGAAGCGGTTAGCCGCTATCAGGCCCAGGGCCGCCCGGTCTTCGTGGACTTTTCCGCAAGCTGGTGCCTGACCTGCCAGGTGAACGAACGCGCGGCTCTGAATCAGCCTGAGGTGCAACGGGCGTTTGCAGACCGGAAGATTGCCCTGCTACGCGCCGACTGGACCCGCCACGACGAGGCCATTACGAAGGCTTTGACGGCTCTGGGCCGCAGCGGCGTTCCCGCTTATGCGCTCTACGCTCCGGGCCAGAGCACGCCGCAGATGCTGCCTGAGGTGCTGACGCCGGGGATTGTAACGGATGCGCTGGGGAAACCACCTGCGGTGGGGCCAATCGCTCGCTAATCGCTCGCAGAAGTTTTGTGGTCTCCCATCCATGACACGATGAAACTGTGTCATGGATGGGGCACCCGGCCACCCACCGATGTACATATCCCCGGTCCCCAACAGCGAGCGACCGGGGGCACCCTCTGTGTGGTGTAGAAAGAACATCGAGATCGGGGCCACCCGCCCACCTGCGGTGGGGCCAGTCGCTCGCTATTCGCTCGCAGAAGTTTTGTGGTCTCCTACCCATTTCACAAAGGACGTGAAATGGATGGGGCACCCGGCAAGGATGGGGCACCCGGCAACCGCGGTTCCACTGATGATTGAAATAACGACTGTCGAGAAGACGCTCATGTGATGAAGGCTACGCCCGCAGAGTTTCGCTGGTCAATGACCAATCCAATACGAATTGGCCGCCGTGCATCACGTTTTTCCGCGCTTGGCTGCGCGGATTTTGCGTATCTCTTCCATGCGCTGGGCGAGAAGTTTTTCGCGGCCTTCCTGGGTGGGGTGGTAGAAGCTTCGGCCCTTGAGAGAGTCGGGCAGGCAATCCATGTCGGCGACCTTGCCTTCTTCGTTGTGGGCGTAAAGGTAGCCCTTGCCGTAGTCGAGTTCCTTCATCAGCTTGGTGGGCGCGTTGCGCAGATGGAGAGGAACGGGCTCCTGGCGGGTGGCTTCTATCTCGCCCTGCACGGCGCTGTAGGCCGTGTAAACCGAGTTCGACTTGGGCGCGAGCGAGAGATAAACCACGGCCTCGGCCAGCGCCAGGTCGCCTTCGGGCGAGCCGAGGAATTCGACGGTTTCCTTGGCCGAGAGGCAGAGATTCATCGCCTCGGGAGCGGCCAGGCCGATGTCCTCGACAGCCATGCGCACAATGCGGCGGGCCAGATAGAGCGGGTCTTCGCCGCCGGCGAACATGCGCGCCAGCCAGTAGAGCGCGGCGTCGGGGTCCGAGTTGCGGACGCTCTTGTGCAGGGCGGAGATCAGGTTGTAGTGCTCTTCGCCGGACTTGTCGTACATCAGCACGCGGTGTTGCACGGCTTCGCCGGCGACGGTTTTATCGATGTGTTTCTTGCCCGCCTGTTCCGGTTCCAGCGCCAGTTGCGCGGCCACTTCGAGTGCGTTGTAGGCATTGCGGCAATCGCCGCTGGAGTAGCTCGCAATCAGTTCGAGCGCATCGTCGTCGGCAGTCAGTTCCATGGCGCCCAGGCCGCGCTCTTTGTCTTCGAGCGCGCGCCGCAGCAGGGCTGCGATCTGCTCCTCGCTGAGCGGCTGGAGGACGTAGACGCGGCAGCGCGAGAGCAGAGCGGAGATGATTTCGAAGGAGGGGTTTTCGGTGGTTGCACCGATCAGGCGGATCGTTCCGCGCTCCACGTAGGGCAGAAAGGCGTCTTGCTGCGCCTTGTTGAAACGGTGAATTTCATCGATGAAGAGAATGGTGCGCGAGTGCATCTGCGAGGCCTGCGCCGCAGTGGACATCACCTGCTTGATTTCCTTGATGCCGCTCATGACGGCGGAGAACTCGATGAAGCTGGCTCGGGTGGTTTCGGCGATGATCTTGGCGATGGTGGTTTTGCCCACCCCCGGAGGGCCCCAGAGAATCATGGAGCCGCCATCGTCGTGCTCGATCTGGACGCGCAAGGGCTTGCCAGGGCCGACGAGATGCTGCTGGCCGCTCAACTCCTCAAGGCTGCGGGGGCGCATCCGCTCGGCCAGAGGCGCGGTGCGGAGCGGGCCGCTGGGGCCTTCGGGTTCGCCGTCAAAGAGACTCATCGCGCGCTCCTTTTTGGCTTGTGATCCGCGCGCTGGCGGGAGGCCTCGTAAAGCAGCACGCTGGCCGCGATGGCGGCGTTCAGGCTTTCCACGGGACCGGGGCAAGGAATCGTGATGGCCCCATCGGCCTGCGCGGCCAACTCTGCCGGCACGCCGTTGCCTTCATTGCCGATCACGAGCGCCACGGGGCCGGCAAGGTCAATGCGATTGGCTGCTTCGGCACCCTCAACGGCGGTCGAGAAAATCTTCACGCCTTCGGCACGCAAGCGGGCAAAGCAATCTTCAGCCTCAACCGTGAGCAGCGGAAGCCGGAAGAGGCTGCCGGCGGAGGCTCGCACCGCCTTGGGATTCCAGGCGCTGACGGTTCCAGACAGGCTGACGATGCCAGTCGCGCCAAAGGCCTCGGCGGAGCGCAGAATCGTGCCCACATTGCCGGGGTCCTGAAGGCCAGCCAGCACAATCAGCAGCGGGGCGGCTTTCGTCCGATTGCCGAAAATGTCGTCCCAGGTCCAACTTGGCGGCTCGACCAGGGCCGCCACAGGCTGGGGCGTCTCGGTGGCCAGCGCGGAGTCGAGCAGTTCCCTGGGCAGGAGCAGAGTTTCAGTTTCAGGCGGGAGCCGGAGGCCGTCCAGCAGATGCTCGGCGCCCTGGGCGACAAAAACACAAGCCACGCGCAGGCCGGCGCGCAGTGCCTCTTCCAGCAGCTTTGGTCCCTCAATGCCGGCGAGGCTGTGCGCGTCGCGGCCGGGGTGGGCCAGCGCCCGGCGCAACTCCTTCAGGCGGGCATTCTGCTTGCTCTGTACAATGCGGAGAGGCATATCTTGGGCGAACCGCTCTTTCTTTGGCGTGCTCTAGCGTGATTCTAGTCCGTTGACGGGGCGTGTTCCTATGGATGCTCCCGGCGAGACTGCGGCTCAACCTGCACCATTGGTGGTGCTATGATAGCTTTCGTCGCTCCTGCGCCCGCATTTCCGGAACCGAGGTAGACATCCTTGTCAGCGGAGATCTTGCGTGTCCATCCCGATGAGCCCCAGCCGGACCGGATCGACTATATTGTCTCCTGCCTGTGCAAGGGCGATGTCGTTGCTCTGCCAACGGATTCCTTTTACGGCCTGGCCGTCGATCCGGTGAACCTTCATGCAGTCGAGCAGATCTATAAGATCAAACACCGCCAGAAGAACAAGCCGTTGTCCCTGCTGATCGCTTCTCTGGCTCAGGCGTACGAACTGGCCCGCGACACCAACCCCCTGCTCGACACGCTGGCGGAGCGCTTCTGGCCTGGTCCGCTCACTATTATCGTGAAGGCCGGCTGCAAGCTGCCGCTGCGCTCCACGGCCAATACAGGCAATGTTGCCCTGCGCGTGCCCGACGCAGCGATTCCCCGCGCGGTTGTGGAGCGCTTCGGGTTGCCCATTACTGCTACCTCGGCCAATCTGCAGGGAGCTTCCGAATGCACCAATGCAGATTGCGTCCTGGACCAGATCGGCGATCTTGTTCCGCTCATAGTGGACGGCGGCACCACCGGCCACACGCTGCCCACGACCATCATTGATCTCACGCTGGGCGAGGGACGCTGGGAGATTCTGCGCGAAGGCGCCATCCCTACGCATGAAATTGTCATGGTACTGAACAGGTGACGGACGACAGAGATCAGGGATCAGAGACCAGAGATCAGAGAACAGAGATCAGGGATCAGTAGTCAAAGATCGGAGAAGAGGCGCAGGTCATTTCATCCGCCGGCACATGGGTGGGGGATTGTGGATAAACTAATCTTTGATTCCTTTTCCCTGGTCTTTGGTTCCTGGTTTCAGATCGCTGCATCATTAAAGTCATGAAAAGCTCTTTCAGACCAAAACGCTGCCCATGGATTCTGCGCGCCGCGCTCCTGCTGGTGTTCGCGCTAGCCGTGGGGGCACTGGGCTGGTGCTACTGGGTCTACGGGCAGGTGGAGCGCTATGCGGGTCAGGACCATGCCGCTCAGGCCGACGCTATCGGCGTCTTCGGCGCGGCAGAGTACGACGGTCGGCCCTCTCCGGTCTACCGCGCCCGCCTGGACCACGCGTTCGTGCTTTACCAGCGCGGCCTTGCCCCGCTCCTCATCACACTGGGCGGAAGCGGCGGCGATCAGTACAACGAAGGGGCCGTCGGCAAGGAATATCTGATGAGCCTGGGCGTACCAGAAAGCGCCATCATCGCCGAGACAGAGAGCCGCAACACAGAGGAGTCGGCCCGCCGCATTGCCGTTATCGCCCGCGCCAACGGGCTGCTGCGGCTGGTCATCGTCAGCGATGGAACGCATCTCTTCCGCATCCATGAAATCTGCGCCGCAGAAGGCCTGAATGTGTTGACCTCGCCGCGTCCCCGCGTTGCCATCGAGGGCGGTTCGCGGGAGTACGAGCGCATCACCCATGAGATTTTGAGTTATACGGCCTGGCGGATGCATCTGCGCTGAGGGCGGCGTTAGCGGAGTTAACGCGGTTAGCGGAGTTGCTGCGTCGTCTCACAACAGTGGCCGGGTACACCGAATCGCCATTTTGAGAGTTGAAAAGCAACGAACTTATATAACTCCGAGGTGCGGCAGCACGGCCATAGTTCCCAGCGCAAATCCCGCAGCGCTGGCGGTGGACAGAAAGTTGACCGCGTCGTTGTTCAGCCAGCCGCGCCGCTCCAGAGTTGCTCCCAGCAGGCTGTCGAAGAACAACCCGAAGACCGCGCCCGCGCAACTGATCCAGAACATGACCCAGCCGCCGCTGAGAGCCAGCGCGCCAACGCCTGAAACAATCACCGCCGCAATCAGGCCGGCCAGCGTTCCCATCAGGCTCACAGCGCCGTCCGTGCCCGGCTCGATTTGATGCAGGGTAGTAATCATGCGCGGCCGCCCACCCCACACCTGGCCGATTTCCGAGGAGGTTGTATCCGCCGCGGCTTCGGCCAGAGCCGCCAGCCCTACGGCAAACAGCAGCATGGGCGCCTGGGCGGCCCGCGAAACCCAGCCGGAATCGGCGAGCCAGGACTGCGTCAGGTCATTCGAAGCCAGCGCCGCCACGCCCAGGTTGGCAGCGACTTGCGCAGCGGTGCGGCCCTGACGCCCTTCGGCTGTGCCCAGCCGCTCCTTCCGCTCCCGGCCGAGGCGCGTTCCAATCCAGGTGAGCACAAAGACCGCCGTCACCGGCACGAGCGCCGTGCGCCACGGCTGATAGGGGAGACTCGCGGTGGAAAACATGAGGCACGCGGTGAGGAGCGCTCCGGCAAAGGCCCCGCCCGGCGTGGCCGCGCGCAACTGGACGACCATCAGCCCCAAAATCAGGCTCAGGCCCAGCGTCCAGATGGCGGCTTGCGCCAGCGATACCACAAAAAAGTGGCCTTGCAGCACGACACTCGCGCCTGCAAAAGGCAGCACCAGGAGCAACACCAGCTTCGATTGCCAGACCAGCTTCATTTGAGCCACACTTCATCGTATCGTCTGGGCCAAGGATGAGCGAGGTTCCCCATCCTTTTCACTTTCACTGCAAACACAAGGTGCGCCGGTTTACACTCATCTTCGCGGCGTTTTCAAGCGCCCTTGCGTCCCTTATGGAGTTCTCGATGGAAAGGTTTTCAGCCGTCCTCGCTGTTCTTGCCGGAATCGTTCTCACAGCCGCCGGTCTCCCGGCCCAATCTCCCAGCCAGCGCCTCGAACTCGACCGCAAGGGCGAGACGATTGTGCTAGAGCCATATGCGCCCAACATTCTGCGCGTCACGATCAGCCTGAAGCACGATCCGGCCGTGGCCGCGCCGGGATTTGGCTTTGTAGCCGCTCCCACCGCTGACGGCTGGAGCGCCAGCCAGACGGAGCGGGCCGACATTTACAAGTCGGATCGCATTGTGGCCACTGTGGACCGGCCCCGTGGCAACCCAGGGGACGATAGCGCCGCCTATTTCGTTGGCTCGGCTCCGGGCGCGCACATCACGCTGCGCACACCGGAGGGCAAGACGCTGCTGGAGATGACCGGCTGGATGCAGGCGATTCTCAATCAGAAGGATGGCACAGCCGAACCGCTGCATGACCGCCGCGCCACGGACCCGGAGTTTTTCACCGTCGGCGCGACCTTCGCTTCGCCCGAGGATGAGCACTACTACGGCCTGGGCCAGAACCAGGAGGGATTCCTCGACCATCGCGGCCATGTAGTTCGCTGCTGGCAGGACTATCTCGCCCCGGCTGGACCCAGCAGTTGCGTACCCTTTATGGTCACCAACAAGGGCTACGGCCTGGTGTGGGACAACCCCTCGAAGACCACCATCGAGCCCGGCTTCAACGAGAAGACAAAGTGGACCTCGCAGGTGGGCGACCGCGTCTCCTTCTTTGTGATTGCCGGCGCTACGGCGGACGAGATTTATGCGGGCTACAAGCTGCTGACTGGCCCCACGCCGATGCTGCCCAAGGCGGCCTATGGCTATATCCAATGCAAGCAGCGCTATTCCAGCCAGAAGGAACTGCTGGATGTTGCCCAGGGCTACCGGGACCGCCATTTGCCGGCCAGCGTGCTGGTGGTGGATTGGTTCTATTTCACCAAGATGGGCCAGTTCGACTTTGACCCCAAGTTCTGGCCCGATCCGGCGGCCATGAACAAGAAGCTCCACGAGATGGGCTTCGAGACCATGATCAGCGTCTGGCCGCGGTTTGTGCCCGCGGACCGCTACTACGACGAACTGCTGAAGAAGGGCTGGCTTATCCACTATGCGGACGGCACGCCCGTCGACGGGCTACCGTATGACCGCGCCGGGTCGGACATCGACACCACCAATCCCGAAGCGGCCAAGTGGTATTGGAAGACCCTCCGCGAGGACATCATCAGCCAGGGTTTTGACTCCCTGTGGGCCGATGAGACCGAGCCCGATCTGCCCCCGAACGGCGCGTACTTGCACATTGGCCCAGGAACGCAATTTTTCAACGTTTATCCGCTCCTGCACACGGCGGCGCTCTATGACGGCTTCCGCAAGGACGAGCCGGGCCGGCGCGCCCTGACTCTCTCTCGCGACGCCTATCTGGGCGCGCAGCGCAACGGGACCATCTTCTGGTCCTCTGACATTGATCCGACCTGGGACACCTTCCGGCGTCAGATTCCCACCGGCCTGGACTTCGCGGCCTCCGGGATGACCTACTGGTCCAACGACACAGGCGGCTGGCAGTATCTGCCCGCAGTGCACCATCCGGCGCACAAACCGCTGCTTGACCCCTCCGATGCCCGCGCCACCGTGGGCGGCTACGACGACTATCCGGAGCTCTACACCCGCTGGTTCCAGTACGCCAGCTTCCTGCCCATCTTCCGCACACACGGCAGCCGTCCCACGAACGAGGTGTGGTCCTATGGCAGTCAGGCCGAGCCGATTCTGGAGAAGTACCTGCGCCTGCGCTACCAGTTGATGCCTTACATTTATTCGCTCGGGTATCAGACCTGGAAGACTGGCGCGCCCTTCATGCGCGCGTTGCCGCTGGATTTCCCCAACGACCCGAAGGTGACCGACCTGCGCGACGAGTACATGCTTGGCCCGGCGTTCCTGGTGGCTCCGGTCACCGAGCAGGGAGCAACCACCCGGCAGGTCTACCTGCCCACTGGAGCCGACTGGTACAACTTCTGGACGAATGAACGCGTGAAGGGCGGCCAGACCGTAACCGTGGCCGCGCCCATTGATACGATTCCGCTGTTTGTGCGGGCCGGCTCGATTGTGCCGATGGGCACGGTGGTCGAGAGCACCCATCAGGCGCAAGCCATTGAGAAGGTGCGCGTCTATCCCGGCGCGGATGGCAGCTTCACGCTGTTTTCCGACGACGGCCAGACCTACGCCTACGAGAAGGGAGCGGGCAGCGTGACGCGGCTGCACTGGGATGACGCAGCGCAGACGCTGACTCATCAAGGCGATTCCGCCTGGAGCGGGCCGGATAGCGGAGTTGTGGAAATCGCCGGACATTGATCTGCGGGGCACGAGCGCTGAGGCGGCCCGCGCATGTGAAAGAATGAAAAGACAGGGGTGTGCTTCCGCGGATACCCCTGTTTGCTTTTGCCGCGTCTAAGAGATGTCCAAAGTTTTCGCGGCGAAGGCGATATATCCAGGGAGATTCCTGCAGCAAAGGCCATAGGCGTTTGCTGCCGCGAATTTCCATGCGGAGTTCGTGCAAGCCGTGTCAAATCTAATATCCCGGCCCTCTGATTTACAATCACGGGGTAAGCAGGAAACAACTGAATGAGGTCTTTTCGCATGAATTTTGGCCAGGCGCATGTGCGGTTGGTTCAGGTGGGTGCGGCCCTTGCGGCTGCTGTCTTGGTTGCCGGTTGCGGCAACGGCGTACGGCCGACGGTGACGACCGTTACCTCCAGTGGGCCTGCCGCGCAGCCGGTGTCGTATGCGGTGGTGGTTTCAGCGCCTTCGCCCACCACGGCCGGCATTGCCACGATCATCGACTACTCTGGCGATACGGTGATGGCAGAGGCTTCTATCGGTCCCGGCCCGACCACATTTACTTTGGATCCGCTTAGCAGCGAGGGCTATACCATCAATCGCGACGGTACCCTGTCCACTTTTCCTGTTTCCAAATCTTTGCAGAATAATCAGGTGACTTACACCACGCTGCCCAGTACAGCGAAGCCCTTGAATCTGTTTATGTCGTTGACCGGGCTGTGGGCTGCCGATCTCGATGGCAACGTAGCGGACGCTTTCAACGGGAGCCCGGAGACTTTTTTGCGCCCCATTCCGCTGGCGCCTACGCCGGTGTTTGTTATTGGCGCTGGTGGCATTGGCCAGCGCGATTTCGGCATCAGCCAGGGAAACAGCCAGGGGGGCAACATTTCCAGCCCCGTGCAGTGTAATGTCTCGCCCACGACGGGCCCCCTCGGCGAGGCGGATGGCATCGAAGTTAACAGCTATACGGTTTCAAGCCAGATTCCTTTGGGGAGGTGCCCGGTCTACGCCGTCGAGAGCAGCGATGCCAAGCGGCTCTTCGTGCTCAACCGGGGCAGCGACACCATCACGGTGATCAATACCCAGGACGACACGCTGGACTCCTGCACTCCCTTCGCCAACCAGGCTGGCCAGACGGTGACTTGCCACCCCACCCTGCCGCTTTCGCTTACAGCCGTCAATACCATCAACGCTGCGTGCACGGCATCCGGTTCAACGCTTCCGCCATGCGGTGGCCCGCCAAACGGCACCAGCGGCATGGCGTCAACCGCGGGCCCGGTCTATGCCGAATACAATGCCGCAACCAGTCAACTGGTGATTGCCAACTACGACGGTGGCACGATCAGCATCATCGACGTGAGCCTGGATGAGTGGGGTAATGACAGCTCGACCTTTGGAACCACCTTTACGGTTCCGGTGGGCAAGAACCCCGCCAGCGTGACCGTGCTCTACGACGGAAGCCGAGCCTACACCGCCAATCAGACCGACCAGACCGTGAGCGTGGTGAACCTGAGCAGTCACACGGTGGTGAATACGCTGCCCGTCACCGGCCATCCGCGCAACGTGGCTTCGACTCAGAATTCCAGTTACGGGAAGGTCTACGTCGCCTCGCCGGACAGCAACGTTCTCACCATCCTTCGCACCGACCAGGACATCGTTGACGCAACGCAACTGGTCGAGGGCAATATCGTGGATGTGCGCGTGAGCACTCAAAACGCCGTGGGCGGGAACCTTAACAGCGTGAGCCGGGTTCCTGGTTACGGCCAGCCCTGCAACCTGCCGCCCAGTGAACTGGCCACAGACGCCTCTCTCACGATCACGGCATGCCAGGCGCAGCCGTAGGGCAATTGCTGAAGGCGACGGGAATCAAGACAGCCAAAGAGGTTTTTCCCGCGAGGGAAGTCTTCTTTGGCTGTTTTTGCGCCCGGTTGGGCGGATGCGCTAGAGCATTTCTCCCGTTCGTGTGAAGTCTTTGGGGCCATGTGATGTGGATTTTTCTTGAGGAAAAAGCCACCCGGCAGTTAAGGTTTCCCTCGACAGCAACGGGAGAAACGCTCTACTGTTTGGGCTGGCGCGTGAAGCGAGGGTAGAGATGGCTGGCGGCACAAAGACACGCGTGGACCTTCTGCTGGTTGAGCGGGGACTTGTTCCCAGCCGGACGCGGGCGCAGGCGCTCATCCTCGAAGGCCGGGTTCTGGTCAGCGAACAGAAAGTGGAGAAACCCGGCACGGCTGTCCCCGCGGATGCTGTCATTCGCCTGCTGGGCGAGGAGCAGCCCTACGTGAGCCGTGGAGGGCTCAAGCTGGCGGCGGCGCTGGAAGACTGGTCCATTGCCGTCCAGGGCCGCGCCTGCCTGGACGTGGGCGCCTCGACGGGTGGATTCACCGATTGCCTCTTGCAGCACGGCGCCGCGCACGTCACCGCTGTCGATACCGGCTTCGGCCAGATCGCCATGAAGCTGCGCAGCGACCCGCGCGTCCGCCTGGTGGAGCGCACCAATGCGCGCCTGCTGGAGCCGGGAGCATTGCTTGCCGGGAAGGGGGGAGCGGAGCTTACGCTGCTGGTGATGGACGTCTCGTTCATCTCCGCCACGCTGCTGCTGGAGCCGGTCTTTGCCGCTGCGCCCCACCTCAACGAAGCCGTCATCCTGGTGAAGCCGCAGTTTGAGGCTGGTCGCGGCTACGTGGGCAAGGGAGGCATCGTTCGCGACCCCGAGGCCCACAAGCTGGCCGTCGACAAAGTGGCCGATTGCGTCCGCTCCCTGGGCTGGGAGGTGGCCGGGACCATTCCATCGCCGATTACCGGCATGGAAGGCAACCACGAGTTTCTGCTCTACGCGCAGCGGCCCCAGCCTTGAGTTGTGCGCCCTTTTCCCCTCTTGCATCCTTTACACTTAGACACATGGTTCGCGTAGCGATTGTCTGCAAATCGCAGAAGGAAGAGCTGGCCCAACTGCTGCCGGAGCTGGTCGCCTGGCTTCGTCAGCATGACTATGAGCCATTCGTCGATCTGGAAGGCGGTCAGTACACCGCGGCTGCGCCGGCCATCGACCGCGCGGCCATGCCAGAGAAAGCGCCGGGGCTGGTGATCGTCCTGGGCGGCGATGGCACGCTGCTCTCCGTGGCGCGCATTTTTGCCGCGACCGGCACGCCGATTCTCAGCGTGAACCTGGGTTTCCTCGGCTTTTTGACTGAAGTTCGCCTGGACGATCTCTATTCGACGCTGGAGGGCTGGTGCGCCGGCTGCTATGACAAGGATGCCCGCGCCATGCTGCACGCGGAGTTGTGGCGCTCGGGCGCGCTGCGGTCGAGCTACGAGGCGCTGAACGAGGTGGTCGTCTCCAAGGGCGACATTGCCCGCATGGGGGATTTCGCGATCGAGCTGGAAGGCAAGAGCGTGGCCCGCTTCCGCGCCGATGGCGTTATCGTTTCCACTCCCACCGGCTCCACGGCCTACACGCTGGCCGCCAATGGTCCCATCCTGACGCCTGACGTGGACGCGATGGTGGTTACGCCCATCTGTCCGCATCTGCTCACGCTCAGGCCCATCGTCGTCCGCGGCGATGCCTCGCTTGCTGTCCGGGTGGAGGGGGTTGCAAACTCGGCGGCGCTCACTGTGGACGGCCAGAAGGCTGTCGAGCTGCTTCTGGGCGATGAAATCCGCTGCCGGAAATCCGCCTACACCGTCAACCTGATCCGGATCAGCGATAGCGGATTCTTTGAGGCGCTGCGCAGCAAGCTCAGTTGGGGCGAGCGGTAGAGAAGCAGGGACTAGGGGCTAGGGGCTAGGAAAAGCCCCGCTCGCCAGCGCAGCGCAAGGGGTGTATTTTCAAGGAGATTGTTGACTCGCTGGCTTTTTTTCAACGAATAGGGAATCAAAAGTCAGGCATATCTTTCCGGCTAGTCCCTAGTCCCAAGTCTCTAGTCTCTAGTCCCCAGTCTCTAGTCCCTAGTTCCAAGTCCCTGGCATCCTACCGGCTCAGCTCGCCCAGCAGCACCTTCGCCTTGGCTGCCAGCGTGTGCGCTCCATCCACGTCGCCGGAGGCCAGAGCCGCTCTGGCCTGCTTTAGAAACTCCCTGATCTGCGCGGCGGTCTTCTGCTCCTGATCGTTGAGCCTGCGGCCGATACCGCTCATGCCGCGCTCCGTGGCTGTGATGGAGTTCACCGTCTGTTGCCGCAGATCGGAGGCGTCGCCCGAGGAAAGCTGGCCGATGGCGCTCACGCCGGGGCTGCCGTTGGAGGCCTGCTGCGTGCTGCTGGCCGGGGGCTTCCTGTGCCTGACCGGCGGCTTGGGCGTTTCCTTGGGTTGCGCGCTGGCCTCGGGCGCCGGGGTCTGGCTGGGAACCGTCACCACCGGAAGGGGCAGATTGGCAGGCGATGGGAGAGGCTTTGGCGGAGGCACTTCCTCAATGGGAGGGGCAAGAGGCTGAACCTGCAAATTGGTCTTGTGAAAGCACCCCGTCAGCAGCAACGGCAGCAGCCACACAACGCATTTGGCAGGTAGCTTCATTCCACAATCCCTTTCCCGCTTGACCTGCTCGCCATCTGAGAATGTCGACGGCCCCATTCTGCGGCTGCAAGAGGAATTCGCAACAGGAATTCCGCGCCACGGCCTACTTCCGATTTTACTTCGACGCTCCCATGGTGGAACTGCAGAATCCGGTAAGTCATTGCCAAACCGATTCCGCTGCCTCCGCTTTTGGTTGTGAAATAGAGATCGAAGATCTTTTCCCGGATTTCTTCGGGGATGCCTGGGCCCTCATCGGTAACGCGCAGGACTGCGGTCTTCCTGTCTTCCTCCAGAACCACTGTCAGCTTGCCGCCCTGCTCCATGGCCTGCGCGCCGTTCTGGATGACATTCAGCACCGCCTGCTTCAGCAGGTCCGCATCGATATTGGCCACCAGAGGCTTGGAGGGCATGTGGCTGATCAGGGTTACATTGTGCGTTGAAAGCTCTTCGGCGGCCAGGGCCAGCACGTCGTTGATGAGCGTGCACAGGTCCTGTTCGCGCAGTTGCAGCTCCACAGGGCGGGAGAAGTCCACCAGGGTCTGCACCACACGGTCCAGGCGATGAATCTCCGCATCGATCACTTCCAGGTGGCGAAGGGCCGGGGCGCTGGCCTCGCCCAGCTTGGTCTTCAGCAGTTCCAGGTGCACCACGATGGCGTTGATGGGGTTCTTGACCTCGTGGCCTACGCCGGAAGTGAGCCGGCCGATGGACGCCATGCGCCGCGAAAGTTCCAGCTCCGACTCGATCTCCTCAACCGACTCCAGGTCGTGCAGTGTGACCAGCGCGCCCAATCCCTGCTGCGTCTGGTTGTCGTGGATAAAGTCCAGAGAGACCGCAATCCGGCGCCAGGTTTCGGTAACAACCTCTTCTTTCACCAGCGTGCTGCCAGTCTGGAAGGCATCGAGCAGAATTTTTCCCAGAACAGTTGAGCTGTCGAAGATCTCTGCCGGATTCTGGCCCAGCAGACTGCCTCTTTCCACGTTGAGCAGCCGCCGCGCCGCCTCCGAGACCAGCACGGCCCGCCCATCCTCTGTGAAGAGCAGAATTCCGTCCTGCAGGTTGGAGAGGATCTGGTCCATGTTTTCTTTCAATGTGGAGAAGACCTCTTCCACATTGCGCATGCGCTGGCCAATCATCTCGATCTTGTTGGAGACCTGGGCGGCCGTATCCTGTTCGGGCGCCTCTTCCTCTTTTTCGGTCGCTTCGCTGGCCGCGGTCCAGTAGTCGAGTTGCCGGCTGATCTCTTCCAGGGGCCGCAGCGCCAGGTTGCTCAGCAGAAAAGCGGCGATCAGCGCCGCGCCCAGCGCAAAGCACATCAGCGTCAGGGCCTCGGTCAGCCAAGGCTTGTAGACGGCGCGCAGAAACGTGGTGCGCACGCCCACATGCACGGTGGCGAAGGGCGCGCCATTGCGCTCCAGCGGCACCACCACGTCATAAACCCGCGGCGGCCCGAAGACCTGCTGCATCCGCTCGATGGGATTGGCCTCCAGAAGCTGCTGGAAGTTGGGGCGCACGGGCACTGGCTTGTCTTCGTTTTCGGGATTGGTGCTTAGCAGCGTGCTCTGCTGGCGGTCGCCGATGTTGATGTCATACACCGTGAGCGAGTAGCGGTTCACCGAGTCGATTACCGCCTGCAGCGTCGCGTCGTCGCGCACGGCCGCCGCCGCCAGGTTGCGCAGCTCAGCCGGATTGTCGGGATCGACTTTGCGGTCCTTGAGCCCGGTCTCCAGGGCGTTGCGCAGCGCAAACTGCACCTGATTGGCGACCATCTTGTTGGTGTCGTAAGACTGCGTTACGGCTTCCTGGAGTAACTGGCTCACGTAGACCAGCGAAAGCAGCCCGGCAATGAAAAACACCAGGGCGGTGATGGCCAGAACGAGTTTGGTCTTCAGGCGCATGGGTCAGGCTTAAAGTCCCTCCCGATCGCGTCCGTACTCCTTGAGCTTGTTGTGCAAAGTCTTCAGGCTCACGCCCAGAATCTCCGCGGCGCGGGTCTTGTTCTGTGCGGTGGCTTCCAGCGTGCGCAAGATCAGTAGCCGCTCGGCCTCGTCCACGGTGGAACCGACGCGCACCGGAACCATGCTGGCATCGAAGGCCTCTGCGGCTTGGGCCTGCGCCTTGCCGAAGCCCGCGGGCAGGTGCCCGGCATCGAGCGGCGCTCCGTCCGCGCAGAGAATCACCGCGCGCTCGATGGTGTTCCGCAGCTCGCGGCCATTCCCCGGCCAGTCATAGGCCATCAGCCGATCCAGGATCGACGGCGCCAGGCCGGAAACGCGCCTCTTGTGCTTCTGGTTCATCTCGGCCAGCATTGCCTCTGCCATCGCCGGCAGATCCTCAAGATGTTCGCGCAAAGGCGGCATATGAATGTGGAAGACGTTCAGACGGTAGTAGAGGTCAGCCCGCAACTTGCCCTGGGTGACTGCCTGTTCGGGGTCGCAGTTGGTCGCTGCCAGTACGCGCACGTCCACATCCTGCTCGGTGCGCGCGCCCAGCCGCCGAAGCTTGCGCTCTTCTAGTACCCGCAGAAGCGTGGTCTGTGTCGCCGTAGGCATTTCGCCGATTTCGTCCAGCAGCAGCGTGCCGCCGTGAGCCAGTTCGAAGCAGCCCGCCCGGCGCTCCACCGCGCCAGTGAAGGCGCCTTTTTCGTGGCCGAAGATCTCGCTCTCGATCAGCGTTTCGGGAATCGCAGCGCAATTGACGGCGACAAAAGGACGGGATTTGCGCGGGCTCAGGTCGTGCAGCGTGCGCGCCACCAGTTCCTTGCCCGTGCCGCTCTCGCCGGTAATGAGAACCGAGACATTGGAAGGCGCTATTTGTTCAATCAAGCCGAAGATTTCGCGCATCGGCTGGGAACTGCCCACCATCGAGCCCAGCACGCCGGTTTCGCGCAGCCGCCGCCGCGCCACTTCCAGCTCGATGACCGTCTCGCGCTGCCGGGTGGCGTTGGCCAGAATGGTCTTGAGCCGGGTGGCGTCCACCGGCTTCTGCAAGAAGTCGTAGGCACCCAGCTTCATGGCCTCCACGGCCAATTGAATGGAGCCCATGGCGGTGAGCACCACCACGGCCGGACTGGAGCTCAGGCTTGAGCCTTCTTCGGTCAGCTTCGTCAGCAGGCCGATGCCGTCCAGCCGCGGCATCTTCAGGTCGGTGACCACAATCGCCGGGTTCCAGGCCAGCGCTTTTTCCCAGCCCTCGATGCCGTCGCGGGCGGTCTCGGCGGCGTATCCCCAGCCGGAGATCAGTTCCGCGAGCCCCATCAGCGCGTGGGGCTCGTCTTCGACAATCAGCACCTTCACCGAGCTAGCCATGGAAACTCCCGCTTCTTCCTTCAGCTTATCGCTTTACCATGCGGAAACTCCGTGGCAGATCGATTTCCGGCGCCGCCGTTCACTGCGCCGGAGCCGGAATTGCGCCGGGAGTGGGCCCAGGCGCAACGCCGAGGCGCTCGGCTGTAGCCTTGCGGATCGCTGCCAGCGGACCGGCCAGGCGCGGATCGTCACGGGTCAGAACCTGCGGCGCGTGATAGACAGCGTTGACCAGATCAAGCGGGTTGCCTGTCTGGATAAACTCGCTCCAAGACATGAAGTAGGTCCACCGCGGCTGCCTTTGGAGAACCTCCGGACTGGGCAATTTGCCCACCTCGGCCAGCGCAATGGGCTTGTCGCCGGCCAGCGCGAGCATCTCCGTGTAATACGCCTGCTTGAACTCGCCGTAGATGTCCATGCTGACCACATCGGCGTATTCCGCTCCGGGATAGTAGGCTTCGATCACTCCGGCATTGCTGCCGTTCGGCGCGTTCGCATTCCATACCCACAACAGGTTGTCCAGATGATGCACGTTTACGAAGCGGTCATAGATCATGCGGTAGAGCGCGGCTGAACCGTCTTTGCCCGGACGGCCATCCCACCAGAACCAGTTGCCGTTGATCTCGTGATAGGGGCGGAAGAGCACCGGCACATGGGCGTCGCGCAGTTGCTGCAGATAGCCGGCGATCACGTCCACCTGCGCTTGCCAGCGCTGATTCAGCGGGCTGCCGGGGGTGAGCAGTTCCTTCCACTCGGCGTCGGTCAGGTGACCCTGCACGCTGTTTTTGAAGGTGACCGGCTCGTCTTCTGTGGGCCGCACCTCATGCCAGGTCAGGGCGATGACCGCGCCGTTCTGGTACTGCCGCTTGACCTCTTCGATCATCGCCGGCCGCGACAGCACGGAGTCCTTGTCTTCGCCCGCGGAGAAGCCGAAGTCGCCACCGAAGAGACCCGGATATTTGCCGGTCAGGTCGTAGGCCATGTCGGTCCAGCGCGCGCCCACGTTGGGATAGTTGTGCTGCCCGGCAATCGTCGCCTTGCCGGAGATGGAATCGAGATAAGCCAGCAGCGCGCGCGCCTCAGGTGTTGCATGAGGGTTCACCGGCTCCGGAGCCGCATACAGCCCCCCGGAGCACCCCAGAAATCCAGCCAGAGCAATTGTCATAAACCGCATCATCCGCATCGATTTTATCTGCATTGTCAAAGTCCCTTCGCGTGCAGATTATAGCGGATGGCTTTATCTTCGGGGAAACGGCAGAGCGGGCGGGCGGCGCGTCAGAGTTCGGTTTGTCCGTCAGCCAGACGCAATGCGGGAAGAGAAAATTTCTCCGTCGTCAATGGATGACGCCTTCGAGGAGGGAACCGGGGATTTCGCGTCAATCCAGAATCCATTCTGGCTCAATCGAAGTTTTAGGGAATTGATCTTGCGGAGTACGATTCGGCTGTCAGAACGGCGGCTACCCCACCCATATTTTTAATCTGCATTCCCACTATCGAGGTGTGCCCCATCCTTCGCTTTTTTCTAGCGAAGGGTGGGAGAGCAAGAACCTCAACCGTCCTTTTCCGTTGAACGGAGATGTTCTGGCAGTTGATTGCCTCGCCGGGACGCAGTCCATTGCGATTCGATCTCGACCACGCCAACTTCACCCGTCGCGTAGTGCCGGAAGCTCGACCACGGCCAGTCTTCTGGCTTCTCAACCAGACCGCGCTTGACAGGGTTGCGATGCATGTACCTCAACTTCTCGACCCGCTTCTCTTCGGTGTGCACGCTGAAGTCGTAATACCACCGCTGCCAGAACTGATCCGCTCCACGCTGTTTCAGCTTGCGCGATGTCTGCTGTTTCAACACCTGGAGCGCAATAGACAGCGACGACCGGCTCGGCTCGCCGGCCAATAGATGAACGTGTTCCGGCATCAGAACATAGCCTGCAACCACAAAGCCATACCGAATGCGCACCGCCTCAAGCTCACGCTCGAAGACGTCGCACGCCGTTGCGTCATCCAACAACGGCTGCCTGCGATAACAACTGAAGGTGAGAAAGTGAAAGCATCCGCTTTGCTGGTAACGGAGAAGCCCCTTCGCCATGACAGAAAAATTCTACTCCCGATTCATCGGTCAAGGTTCGTGGCATCCCACCCTTCGCTAGAAAAAAGCGAAGGATGGGGCACCCACTACATAGGCTAGTCAAGGGTACTCCACCCGGCAAAATCGGCGCCCAGAACCTGTCACACCGCCGGAAGCACCTAGGCAGATTGATCTATCCCGCCTTTTCTGTCAGTTCTGCCCAGCGGGCGTAGAGCGTGTCGCTTTCGTGCTGCGCCGCGTCCAGTTCCTTGATCGCTTTCTGAAGGGCGGAAGCGTCGGTGGCAATCGCGGGATCGTCAATGCTGGCGCGGGCCTTGGCCAGCCGCGCATCGGACTTTTCGACGTGCTTCTCAATGGCCGCAAACTCACGGGCTTCGAGGTAGGAGAGTTTCTTCTTAGCGGAGTTAGCGGTGCTAGCGGGGTTGGCGGAGTTGGTTTTCTGCTCCGGCTTGGCTTGCGCTGCCTTTTCCTGTTCTGCCATCCAGTCTTCCCACTGACCATAGTCGGCAAAACGCCCGGTATGGCCGCGTCCGTCGAGGCCCAGAACGGTGGAGGAAACCCGATTCAGCAGGTAGCGATCATGCGTAACCAGAACCAGTGCTCCGGGAAAATCCAGAAGATTGTCTTCGAGAATTTCCAGCGTCGGAATGTCCAGATCGTTGGTTGGCTCGTCCAGCAGCAGCACGTCGGCTGGCTCTAGCATCAGCTTGGCGATCAGCACACGCGCCCGCTCGCCGCCGCTGAGGTTGCTGACCGGCTGATTCAGTTGCTCGCTGGTAAACAGGAAGCGCGCGGCCCAACTGGCCACGTGCACGACCCGCCCTTGATGGATGACCGAGTCGCCCTCCGGCGCCAGCGCGCGGCGCAAGGTGAGGCTTTCATCCAATTCGCGCATCTGGCTGAAGTAGACGAGGCGCAGCGCCGTGGCGCGGCGAATCGTGCCCTCGGCCGGCTCTAGTTCGCCCCGCAGCAGGCGCAGCAGCGTGGTCTTGCCGCAGCCGTTCGGGCCTACCAAGCCCACTTTCATGCCCGCGGTGAGAATGAAATTCAGCCCGCTGAACAAGCGGCGGGTTTCCGGGGCTAAAGCCCCTATTCCATTCGTTGGCTCTATGCGGGGGTTGAAACCCCCGCCTCCCTCCGAATGGAGTTTTTCCGCCGCATTTTCAGCCGGACTGGCGGGAACGTCGCAGGCGACATTCTTGAACTCAACCAGCCGCTTGGTCTTGCGATGGCTGGCTTCGAAGTCGATTCCTGTCGTATTGACCGTGGTGCGCTCATCCATCGCGGCCAGCTTGCCGATCATGGCGTGGGCCGTGTCGATGCGCGCCTTGGACTTGCCAGTGCGCGCCTTGGGACCGCGCCGCAGCCACTCGATCTCGGTCTTCACGCGATTGCGCAGGCTATCCTGCTGGCGGCTCTGCGAGTCGAGATAAGCTTCCTTCTCTTCGAGGAAATGGCTGAAGTTGCCCTTAACGCGCAGCAGGCCGTCGGCATAGACGCGATTCAGCTCGATGATTTCGCTGGATGTGGATTCGAGGAAATAGCGGTCGTGGCTGACGGTGACGGCGGCAAACGAAGAGGAGGCCAGCAGCGCCTCAAGCCACTCGATGCCGGCCAGATCCAGGTGGTTGGTGGGCTCGTCCAGCAGCATCACCTCCGGCTCGCCGAGCAGGGCCTCGGTGATGGCCAGCCGCTTGCGCCAGCCGCCGGAGAGAGAGGCCGCCTCGGCGCTAAGGTTCGGGGCCCCCAGCGAGAGGTCTGCGTCGCCGGGGTGAAGATCCGTGAAACCGGCGCGGCCAGAAAGTTCGCGCAGCCGGCCCTCGCGCTCGTTCTCGTTGACATGCGTGGCGGCCAGCGCCCGCTCCAGCACCTGCCGGATGCTGAGGCCGGGGGCAAAGATCGAGTTCTGCGGCACATAGGCGGCGCGGGCCTGCTTGCGCACCGCCAGCTCGCCCGTGTCCGGTTCGAGCTGGCCGGCCAGAATGGCCAGGAGCGTGGACTTGCCCGCTCCGTTGGGACCGATCAGGCCGATCCGGTCGCCGTCTTCTACGGTGAGCGAAATGTCGTGGAACAAAGGCTTGGCGCCGAACTGCTTGGTGAGGGATTGCGCGTTGAGAATTGGAGGCATCTCTTCCAAGAGTACCGTGTCGCGGCATCGGCGTCTGTTCGGCGGAGGCTGCCACTCGGTTGGCAGCGGCTGCTGTGGTCTGCCGGGCTACTGCCGAGGACAGCTCCCGGAGGCTATACTCTCCACTGTCGAATTCTTTCAGAAGGAGCATTTTTATGACTTCGCCCGCTGTAACCTACGCCCGCCAGAACAATCCCCGCTTTTTGAATGAACTGAAGGACTTGCTGCGCATTCCTTCCGTCTCCACGCTGCCCGAGAACAAGGGCGACTGCCGCCGCACCG